>WBZR01000064.1_pt1 | contig 174517 bp, 179 predicted proteins | sample 5204231 | NCBI WGS metagenome assembly WBZR01 (sample SAMN12412403, study PRJNA552823) | activated sludge metagenome | isolation source: activated sludge from anammox sidestream of wastewater treatment plant... | place: USA: Virginia | collected 2017-08
GGAGGTTCCGGAGGCGATTGGATAACGATCGATGGCGGCTTCGAAGTCGTCGCAGATGACCTCGTCGGCGTCGGGGACCTTCTCTGGGTCGGCGAACTCCTCGCGGTCGTCGATGATGGCAACGTAGAAGTCGAGGAAACGGGCAAGCCTGGCGAGAGCGCGCCCGATGTGGCCTGCACCAACGATGAGGAAGACGGGCCTGGATTCGACGACCTCGATGAAGACACTGAGTGCGCCAGGAACCGTGCGCTGGCCGAGACCGCCCTCTGCAATGTAGACAGTCTCGACGGCGTGGCGGGCGAAGGTCTCGGATGCGGAAGCGGCAATAAGGGCATCGATGGCAGGATCGCCCAGGGAGCCGAGGGTGGTTCCATCGCGTTCGACGAGGAGGCGGGAACCGGGCGTAAGGGTGGTAGGGCCTGGTTCGAGGACGGAGGCGACGAGCACGGGGTCGCCGCCCTGCGCGGCCTGGAGGAGGCGCTGTGTCAGCTCGAGCATAACCCCGATTCTAGAGATGCGAGTTGCGAGTTGCGAGTTGGTCCGGCGCCTCGTGGGCGGGTCACCGTCACGGGGCTCGCTGTCGGCCGTGGGTGCTACATGCACGTCCGGGCGGCGGCGGGTACCCTTGGATCATTCCCTTTCCTGAGGCCACTCCTATGTCCGTGCTGTCGCAACGCGACCCCGAGGTAGCTGCCATCATTGCCGACGAGCGTATCCGCCAGGTGGAGACGCTGGAGATGATCGCGAGCGAGAACTATGCATCCGCCGCCGTACTGGAGGCGACCGGTTCGGTATTCACGAACAAGTATGCGGAAGGTTACCCGGGAAAGCGGTACTACGCTGGCAATCAGCACAGCGACCGATTGGAGCAACTCGCGATTGACCGTGCAAAGGCACTCTTCGGTGCGGCGCATGCAAACGTCCAGCCAAGTTCGGGTGCCGAGGCGAACATGGCGGCGTACTTCGCGGTGGTGCAGCCGGGAGACACGATCATGGGCATGGAGCTCACGCAGGGTGGTCACCTGACGCACGGTTCACCAGTCAACTTCAGTGGCCGCCTCTACAAGTTCGTGCCGTATACGGTGGACCGGGAGTCCGAGGTTATTGATATGGCTGCGGTGCGGCGAATTGCGGCTGAAGCGAAGCCGAAGGTCATCGTGGCCGGGGCGACAGCGTACCCGCGAGTGATCGATTTCGCGGCGTTCGCCGAGGTAGCGCAAAGCGTCGGCGCGAAGCTGATGGTGGATATGTCGCACATTGCGGGCCTGGTGGCGGGAGATATGCACATGAGCCCGGTCCCCTATGCAGATATTGTGACGACGACCACGCACAAGACGCTGCGGGGGCCGCGGGGCGGGATGATCCTTACGAGCGAGGATATGGCGGCGGCAATCGACAGTGCCGTATTTCCGGGGACGCAGGGCGGCCCCCACCTGCACACGATCGCGGGGAAGGCAGTCTCGTTCGGTGAGGCCCTCCAGCCCGCGTTCAAGGATTATGCGCGGCGAATCGTGGAGAATGCGGCCGCGCTGGCCGAGGGGTTAATCGCAGGTGGGTTACGGCTGGTTTCTGGCGGAACAGACAATCACCTGATCCTGGTGGACTGCAACGCCAAGGGGATCAGCGGGATGAAGGCCCAGAACGCGCTGCAGGGTGCCGGGATCATCACGAACAAGAACACCATTCCATATGACCAGCGGTCACCGTTCGTGACGAGCGGGCTCCGGCTGGGTACGCCGGCGCTGACATCGCGCAATATGGGGCCGGTCGAGATGAAGCGCGTGGCTGCATGGATCACGCGAGTGCTCTCGGACCCCGATGGTGACGGCGTACGTGAGGGCGTGCGGCAGGAAGTGGCGGAGTTCGCAAAAGCGTTCCCAGTACCAGGGATTACAGACGTGCAGGCGGCGGTAGCTGTCTAAACTGGCAGTTGGCAACAACCGGCTCACGGCTCGCCGGCCAGGGATGTCTCTCGTGCCGGCGTGCCGTGGTCAGGTTGTACCAGGCGGTGGCCAGGTTGTGGCGGGCGTTGAGGAGGAACTGGTCGTGGACGGCCGGGTTGGTGATTTCAACGAAGTCAGTCGCTTCCTCAGCCACTCTGGTGTGGCCCGCCGGCAGGTGGAAGAAGTCGCCGGTGGTGAGGGTCTCCTGTGAGCCATCGGCGTAGGTGACACGAAGACGACCCTTGATGAGGTAACCCCAGTGGCCCCCGGAGCAGAGGTCGCCGGGGAGACCGGCAAGGAGCGGACCGAAGTCGGTACTGGCCGGAACGGAAACCAGCCCGACACGAAGGCCGTCCCAATCGGTGCCGCGAACCTGGGCTGGCCCGGCCTCGAGTAGCAGGGGGAGTCCGTGTACGGATGCGTGCATGTGTTGTCTCCTCGGCTGGTGTCCCGGTGTTCACCGGTGGGGCAATGTTGGGGGGACATGGCAGAGGTAACGGGTACAGGATCCGGACTGGCTGAAACGGAGCAGGGTGCGGGGCCAGGAGCAAGAGCATCGGATTCAGCGGGAGTGTAGGATCTGGGCGATGGGTGTGGCCTTCCAGCAGACGCTTTTCCCGGACTTCTTCGAGGAGCCCAAGGATGCGCTGCCGACGCCATATACACGGGTCGCACGGGAGCTTGCGACACGGCTCCAGTTGAGGCGGCCACTGGCGTTTCTCGATCTCGAGACGACGGGCACGAGTGTCCAGAACGACCGGATTGTGGAGATTGCCGTCGTGCGGATCTTCCCGGACGGCCATGGAGACGTGCGGAGCGAGCGGGTGGATCCAGAGGTGCAGATCCCGGCGGAAGCGACTGCGGTGCATGGAATCACGGATGCGGATGTCCATGGCAAGCCGGCATTTCGTGACCTCGCCCCGGGGCTCGCTGAACACCTGGCCGATTGTGATATCGGTGGGTTTGGGGTGGTGCGATTCGACCTGAAGCTGCTGGAGGCGGAGTTCCGCCGGGCGAAGGTGGCGTTCTCGATGGACGGACGATTCGTGGTAGATGCGATGGCGATCTTCTTCGACCGGGAGCCCCGGAATCTTGCAGCGGCAGTCAAGTTCTACTGTGGCAAGGAGTTCGAGGAGGCGCATGCGGCACGGGAGGACGTCCTGGCGACGATTGAGGTGTTAGCGGGGCAGTTCGAACGGTACGACGGGTTGCCAACGAGCCTGCCAGAGCTCGACGACATCGCTGTGCGGCGAAAACCGGATTGGATTGACGGGGATGGAAAGCTGGTGTGGGTCGACGGCGAGGCGGCGATAGGGTTCGGGAAGAACCGCGGGAAAACGCTGAAGGCGCTGGCGAACGAGGACCCGGGATACCTGGACTGGATGCTGCGCGGGGACTTCAGTGACACGGTGAAGGGTCGCGTGCGGGAGGTGTTGGGGGGGCAGGGCGGGCTGATCACGGAGGCATGAGCCAACCACGGGCGGCCGATGCCTCTCGTGAATCGCACGATGATACGGCTGGCCGTATTAGCCGGCGGCTGCGGCGGCGGCCCCTTCCGAAACCTCGAGGAGGAAGCGGTGGCGCACTTCCATCGCACCGGGGGCGACTTCTTTGCAGGCGCCGCAGCGGATGCAAAGGGAGTCGACGACAGCGTAACTCCCGGGGCTGCCCTGAATCGCATTCGTGGGGCAGATTTCGACGGCGTCGGGGAGGTTGGCGTCGGACTGGGATTTCACCGCGTACTGGATAAGGCCGGAGCAGACGCCTGCACGGCACTTCTTCTCTTCAATGTGCTCAACCCACTCGGCGCGGAAGTGCTCCAGTGTCGTCTTGATGCAGGTCATGAGCGACTGGCCATGGAGGCAGTTCGACCAGCGGAGGGTGCTACAGAGCTCGGTGAGGTTCGCGAAATCGGAGTCGCGGCCACCGCCATACTGGATGCGCCGGACAATCTCGACTGCCCGCTGGCTACCATTCCGGCAGGTGGTGCAGCGGCCGCAGCTTTCGGATTCGCAGAACGCGAGGAAGTAGGTGCAGAAGTCGACGATGCAGGTGGAATCGTCGAAGAAGACGATGCCGCCACCGCCGAGGAACATGCCGCGGCCACGGAATGGATCGAGGGTGAGGGTGAAATCAATATCGGTGGCGGGGAGGATGCCGGAGAGCGGGCCGCCGGGCTGGTAGCCCTTGAGCGGACGGCCGGAGTTCAACCCTCCACCCCATTGCTCCAGCGCGTGCCGCGCGGTTGGGCCGAAGGGGATCTCAACACAGCCAGGGGTGTTGATCGGGCCGGAGAAGGTGAACATCTTGGTGCCCTTCTCCTTCGCATCGCTGACTCCTGCCCACCACTCGGCGCCGTTGCGGAGGATCATGGGAGCGTTGGCATAGGACTCGACGTTGTTGACGTTGGTGGGCTTGTTCCAGAGGCCCGCCTGGGCAGGGAACGGGGGCTTAATGCGGGGCATACCGCGGTAGGAATCGATGGAGTTGATGAGGCCGGTCTCATCGCCACAGACGTAGGAGCCAGCACCGCGGTGGACGATTATCTCGAAGTTCTTTCCGGTGCCCAGGATGTTGGTGCCAAGGAGACCCTTTTCGTAGGCCTGCTTGACGGCGACCTGGAGGCGCTTGTACGCGAGGGGGTACTCGTAACGGATATAGATGTACCCGGCGTCGGCTTCTGTGGCGAGGGAGGCGATAAGCATCCCTTCGACGATGAGGTGGGGGTCGCCCTCGAGGAGTATGCGGTTCACCCAGGCGCCCGGGTCACCTTCGTCGGCGTTGCAGATGAGGTACCGGGGGTGCGTCGTGGCTGTGCGGAGGAAGTCCCATTTCCGGCCTGCGGGGAACCCGCCACCGGCGCGGCCGCCGAGCCCGCTATCGACCATCTCCTTGACGATCGCTTCGGCGTCTAGCTCGAGGGCCTTGCCAAAACCAACATAGCCTTCGTGAGCGAGGTAATGCTCGATATTTTCAGGGTCGGTGAGGCCGAGGTTGGCCATGAGGCGGCGAACCTGGCCCTGCATGAATGGGTGGTCGGAGAGCGCCGGGATATCGACCGTGGAGGTGCCTTCGGAGATACCGATGGCCCAATCGGGGATGTGACGGCCCTCGACGACAACCGCCTGGAGGAAATCGGCAACGCGGTCGGCGGTAATGTTGCCGTAGAGGACGGTCTCGGTGCCGGAGGCGTTACGGACGGCGATACACGGTTCCATCCAGTTGAAGCCCCAGGAGCCGGCGATGGCGACGTCGGCGTTCAGATGCCGGGTGGCGACTTCAGTATTAATCGCATCGAGGGTTTCCTGGGCGCCGCGCGCGAGCGACGAGGTGTCGATAACGACGGTGAGCCGGACCTTGCCGCTGGACATCTCACGCGACCAGGCGTTCCTGGCATCCGAGATGATTGCTTCGAGGCGCGCGTTCATTCGGCGGACTCCTTCCACTCGCGAGCCATGCGGATGGCCTTCGCGACGGTGAGATTGCCGGCGACCTTGCCGTTCACCCAGAGCTGGGGGGCCTCGCTACATGTTCCCTGGCATTGGCCCATGTGGAGGCCGATCTCGTGGTCATCGGTCTGCCCACCGAGGGCCAGGCCGAGTGTCTGCTGGATGGCTTCGCGGATCTGGTCGCCGCCCTTGAGGCGGCAGGCAGGGCCACAGCACCAGGCGATCTCGGTATGAGCCGGGGGATGCGTGCGGTAGTCGTCGTAGAAGGAGACGCAGCCGTAGACGAGTGCTGGCGTGGTATTGAGCTGGGCGGCGACAACTTCGATCGCCTGGCGGGAGATATAACCGTAGGTGTCCTGCACCTTGTGAAGGGCGGGCATGAGGTGGCCCTTACCCGGCTCGAACTCGGCAACGAGGGATCGGAGTTCGGGGATAGTCGGTTCAGCAGCCGCCATGGGCGGTCTCCTCGATTGTGAAATGCGCCACTACTCTACCAGTTAGGGGTTGCTTGGTGCGAGTTGGCGATCTGCTCCACCGCCAGCACGCCGTGACCAGTGAGCGGTTACCAGTAAGCCGACCTACGGGAGGCGGAGCTTGGAGTTCGAAGTAGCACGATGTCCTTGTTCTTGACACGTGAACGAATGTGAGCCAAACTCCCGTGCAATTCTTTCGGGAGATGATATATATGACAGGTGTGGGTGCCCGGACGGCTGCCGTTGCGGGAATCCTGTTCGCAATCCTGTTTGCCCTCGGGCTGATGATGACCGGGGGGCTCCCTTCGGACGTCAGCGACCAGAAGGTGATCGACTACTATGCCGATAGCGGGAACCGAGTACAGGCGATCATCGGCGGGTACTGCATCGTCCTTTCGATGCTCTGTGTACTGCCGTTTCTCCTCCACCTGCGCGAAAAGCTTGTCAGCGCGCCGCGGTCGGCGCCGTTCGCGCCGATTGTGTTCCTCTCCGGGCTACTCTTCGCGGCAATGGGAATGGCGGCGGCGATGGGCTTTGCCTGGCTTCCCGGTGGTGTCACCTTCGGCAATGCGCCTGACCTTCAGAACGCGGACCTCGCGCGGCTGGGGCCGCAACTTGGGTTCGGGCTGCTCATGATAGCCGGCGGACTCTCCGCGGCGGCGGCTTTCGGAGCGGCGGCGATTGGGGCGGTTCGAGGACACGTTGGGCCGGCGTGGCTCGCGTGGTCGGGGCTCATCGTTGCAATCCTGCAGGTCGTCGACTTCACGTTCATTCCTCTGCTACTGCTCGCGCTCTGGGTGCTTGTTTCGTCGATCGTGCTGCTCCTGCGGGGGCCGGCGCCGGCGAGAAGTACGGTCGCGGCCACCGCCTAGAACGGCCGAGGGCAGAAGGGGAGCAGCACTATTCCTCGCGTGACTTGAGGTCCTGGTCGATGAGGGCGGCTACTTGCTCGCCGAGGAGGAGCGAGTAGTTCTGGCCGCGGTCCTCGGGGTAGACCTGGGTGGTGTTGGAGAGGTAGAGGCCGTCGACGCCCGTACGCATCTCGGGAATAGAGCGAGAGTAGTAGGTGGTGATGACAGGTTGGCCGCCAGGGTCCTTGAAGAGCCACTTCTCCCGGATCCACGAAGGGTCGAAGGAGGGGTTGAGGCGGCGGATGCCGGGGAGGTAGGCCTGGAGGACCTGCTCCGCATCCATCTGGAGGATGGGGTCATCGGGCGGGGTGTAGTTCGAGAGGTAGATGATGTGGTTGCCGCCATATTCGGCTGGCGGCATGAAGTTGGTGTGTTCGATGGCGGCGACGAAATTGAGGTCGTCACCGATGCTCATCCAGTAGTAGTCCGTAAGGGGACGGTCGAGGGCGAGGATGAGGCAGGTGGCCCACTGGTAGCGGACGCGGTCGAGGACTTCCAGGTAAGCGGGCGGGAGGTCGCGCGCGATCTTCCTGGCGATGATGTTCGGGACGGTCATGAGGACGGCGTCGAAGGGATGGAACTGGCCATTGGCCTGGATGCCGGTGGCGTGCCCGTCTTCAATGGCGATCTCGTCGACCTGCGTGGTGAGGTTGATGACCCCGCCACGGGAGGTGATGAGGTCGGCGAGCTTTTCGTAGTAGCCGCGGAATGAGCCGCGCAGGTAGCCGAGCGATTCCTTCGCGCCAGAGCCCTGGCGGGAGGCGAAGCGGAGGTAGATCTTGTTCCAGAGCCAGACCATGCCGACCCGGTCAGCCTGGTCGGCGAACTTGCCCTTGAGAAGCGGGCCCCAGAAGGCATTGAAGGCTTTCTTGCCGACGGCCTTCTCCATCCACTGGCGAGCGGTGACGCCTTCGTACTTCTGGAGGCCGTTTTTCTGGCGGCGCAGCCAGAGGGCAACACCGCCGAGGCGGATGCGGCTGGTAAGTGGGATGGCGCTGAACTTGAGAAGATCGAATGGGGTGACGAACGGGTACATGCGCCCTTTGACGAAATGGGCGTTACGCGGCTCGATCCAGAGGAGCTCCTTGCCGAGGCCGAGGTCGTTGATGTAGCGGATGACCGTTGTGTCATTCGTGAAGATGTGGTGGTAGAAGCATTCGAGGCGCTGGCCACCGACTTCGAAGGTAACGACCTGGCCTCCAACCTCATCTCGGCTTTCGAAAAGGGTGACCTCGTGCCCACGATCCTGGAGCACCTTTGCAGCGGCCAGACCGGCAACACCTGCGCCAACAATCCCGACTTTCATGGGGCGGCCGCTTCCTCGGGGGTTTCGATCCGGGCTATGCGGCGGAAGGAGATACCGAAGCTCCAGAGGAGACCAAGGCCCATCACCGTCGTGGGGATGAGTATGAGGGCATGGGCGATGATCGAATAAGCGGAGGCGATCCCGGCATCGACGTTGGCACCAAGGAGCACGAGCCTGGCAGCCCATTCGAACGGCCCGGTACCACCGAAAAAGGTCGGAATGATGATGGCAAGGTTGGCGGCGGCGAGGAGGAGCATGTAATGACCAAACCCAACACCGAGGTCGAAACCCTGGCCGATCACCATGTAACAGGCGGCTTCGACGGTCCATGCGAGGACGCTGAAGATGAAGACGAGGGCCAGGGAGCGCGGATCGTGGACGGATCGGAGTGAGGTGACGAGCTGGTCGGCCATGTGTTCCGCGACGGACTCGAAACGTCCGGGGAGGAAGCGGAGGAAGAAGTGGATGACGCGCTTCGCCCGAGCCTCAGAGAGGGTGAGGATGTAGAAGCCGGCCAGGGCGGCAAGGAAAAAGACGCTCGACACGAGGGCGATGATGCGTAGCCTGTTGTCTTCGAACCCGACATAGGAGCCGGCAACAAGGAGCATGAGGACGAGAATGCAGCCATCGAAGAGGCGTTCGACGGCGATGGTGCCGAAGGTGCCCATCTTCGAGACGTTCTCGCGGTCGCCGAGCACGTAGGCACGCACGACTTCACCGGCGCGGGCAGGGAGGAGGTTATTGGCCATGTAGCCGATGATGGCGTAGGGGAAGAGGCGCGCAGGACTCATGGGGGCGACGGGGCGCATGAGGACCGACCAGCGGATACAGCGAAGGCCAATCGCGACGAGCAAGACAGCGAAGGCAGGGAAGAGCCACCAGTAGTTCGCGTCTTCGAGGGCGGTTCCGATTTCGCGGGGGTGGGTTGCGCGGAGGAAGAGGGCGATCAGGACGGCACTGATGGCCAGACTCGCCCAGAATCGGAGAGATCGGAACAAAGAGGCAACCGCCTTCGACGGAGTTAGGAGATTGCGAAGAGCCTGAGCCGGCCGCTGCCGCCTTCGACAACCCAGAGTTTACCATCCGCCGTTACGGCCATCCCGTAGGGGCGGTTAAGCGGCTCTTCCGATGGCGCAATCACTTCGAGTTGGTTGCCGCTCCGATCGTAGATGCGTACCTGTCCCTTGCTCGGAAGGCTGACGGCGACGCGATCGTTGCCGATGGCACGGATGTAGGGTTTGTCGGTGACTTCCTGGCCGCCCCAGCCGTCGACGGGGAAGCTGCTGGAGTATGTTCCATCGGGGTGTAGCAGGACGACGCGGCGGTTGTACATATCGGCAACAAAGACGGTGCCGTCTTTCGCAATATCGATGCCGACGGGCTCATTGAACTGGCCGTTGCCACTACCCCTTGCACCGACGGTTCTCACATACTGTCCAGTGAGCGTGTAGACCTGGATTCGGCCGTTACCGGTGTCAGTGACCCACATGTCGCCCTGCTGATCGAAGGCGACATCACGAGGGCCGAAGAGTTCCATGTTTCCAGGGTGTTCGGTGTCCTTGGGCGGGGTTCCGAACGTAACGCCCGTGGGCTCGAGATTGCTATCGAAAACCTTGATCCGCCAGCCGAACGTATCGGCGACAACCACGTCGCCATTGGGTGCGATGCCGAGGCCCCAGGGCTGTGACGCTTCATTTGGGTCGGAGGGGTTGTTGCGGATGTCGACGGCGGCGAGGAAGTTGCCGTGCTTATCGAACTTCTGGAGCTTCTTCGTCTGGGTATCGATGACGTAGAGGTTTCCCTGGGGGTCTGCTTCGACGTCGGTGGGGGCAAAGAACTGGCCATTCTGGGGACCAATCCCGCCGAAGGCCGGGCGGCCGGACTTGTCGACGCCCGGCTTCGGTGGCTCGACAGGTTTGGCGGAGAGAGTGCCTGCCTTGCGATCGAAGTTGGCCGGGAAGTAAGCGTAGGCGTCGACGGAGCCGTTGGCGTGATGAGGGTCGTGGTCGCGCCAGTATTCGGCCCACGTGGTGAGCCATCCATCATTCTTGATACCGTCGGCAATACGCTTCCAGGTAGCGGGTTTGAATGGGCCACAGTCGCCGCTGAGGCCTGTGCACGGGCCATCGTTGACGGCCATCGCAGCTTTGTAGGTTTCGTCGAACCACCAGCGATGGGGGTACTTGACGGGGCTACCGTAGCGGCCAGAGCCCTGTTGGGCGAGTTGGTCGTTGACCTTCGCTACGTTCGAGGAGTTGACGAGGAGAACAGCATAGTCGCCCTGGGGTGCTCCGTTGGTGAAATCGACGTAGGCGACAGCCTTGTAGTCGCGAAGATACCAGGCCCAGGGCCAGGCAAAGGAATCGGTAGAATCGACCGCGATTGGGAGCTGATAGCCCTTACCCGTCGCGGTAGCGAGGGCATCGATCTCGTGGGCGATATCGAGGAGTTCGCCGGAACTCTGGGTGTAGATGAGGAGGTCCTTGGGGTCATCGCCGCGTACGAAAGAGGCCATGATCGTTGAGCGGACCGAGAAGAACGCGAGGGCGCCGACGACGGCAACGACAAGCACCACCCCGGCGGAGCGGCGGCCATAGGGCCATACAGCATAGATGATGAGAGAAGCGGCCCCACCGGTGATAGCCAGGCGAATGAGGTTGTAGGTGGCACCGCCGGGGAGGAATGCGACGAGGGCAAAGGCACCGGAAGCCACGGCGGCAACACTCGCGAGGACGACGACCGCGCGATTCCAATCGGGGTGTGGGTGCCATGCCCGCCACGCGCGGGCAACTGTCCAGGCTGCAAGCATGCAGACAGGCAGGGCGATATGGGTGTTATTCCATGGCATCTTCTCGGATGCGAAGGAGAGCATGAGCCAGATGCCGGCGCTCCAGAAGACGAGGAAGCGGGAGAAGGCATCGCCCCGGATGGTGGACCACCAGAGCCCGCCAACGGCGATGACGAGCGGCAAGAACTCGTACATCGGCATGAGCATGTAGTAGTAGAACCAGGGCTGGTCTCCGCGGGCGACGTCCTGCTGAGTCTGCCAGTAGTCGAGGGAGCCCCATGGGCCGCTGACGAGGCCGTCCATGTTCGTCCAGAAGGAGGTCATGAGGGTGAGATAGACGAAGCCGCAGGAGAGGAAAGCGATAGCCCAGACGCGGGGTTTCCACTGGAGGCCAACGAATGCGGCGGCAGAGGTCGTGACGGCGAACAGACCGGCGAGGGCAAGGCGGTCATTGATGGCGATGTTGCCGGTGAGATGTTTCTCCCAGTTGAGGCGGTCCTTGTCGACGAGACCGAGGGGTTCGAGGAGGTACGTTCGTGAAAGGGGAGTGAGAAGCGGCAGCATTATGGTGCCAAGAAGGACAAGAAGGTCACCAGGAGCGGGTAGGTCATCCCAATCCATGCGGCGCTTGAGGGTGCCGATGAACGGCCAGAGGGCAGCGAGGGCCCATACGTAAGGCGCGAGTGCAAGCGCGAGGAGTGCGCGGCGCGGGGTAGAGTCGAGTTCGCGGGCGGCGAGGGTTTGCTTTGCGAGAAGTGCGGCGACGTGAAGGTCGAGGAAGATGAGGAAGATACCCGCGGAGATGAAGGTGCCTTCCTTGGTGAGGACGGAGCCGGTGAAGGCAGCAGCCGTGACGTAGAGCCAGCGATCACGGCGTTCTTCGATATAGCTCCAGAAGCCGGCGACCATGAGGAGCGTGAAGAACGCCATGTAGATGTCTTCGCGGAAGAAGCGGCTGTAGTAGACGATGGTTGGCGAGAAGGCGATGAACGCAACGGCGGCAATGGTGCCAACGGCCCCGAGGCGGCGGCGAAGCAGGAGCGGGAGGACACACAAGGCGAGGCCAAAGATGGCAGCCGAGAGGCGTGCGGTGTAATCGTTCGCGCCGAAGAGGAGGAAGACGAGCGCCTCCACGTGATAGTAGAAGGGCCCGTGGAAGATGGGGCTGTGGTGATACTGCCCCTGGAGAAGGCTCCAGGACCACTGGGCGTGGATGCTCTCATCGTGATGGAGGGCACGGTCGCCAAGGTTCCAGAAGCGGAGGGCGAATGCTGCGAGAAGGATGACGGCGTAGATCGCGGCTTCGCGGCTCACGCTCAGGCGGGCCGAGAGGAGCCGGTCGAGCGTGGCGGGCCGGTAGGAGCGAGCGGTTTCGCCGGAGATAGCTGTCATTGGCGTGCTTTCACATATACGACAACGGGGTCTTGTGTGTGCGCCAGGACGTTACGGTTCGTAAACCAGCGGAGGTACTGGAGCCAGTTCGCCGTCGGGGGAACGGGTTTGCGCAGGAACGACCATTCGCCGTCGAGCGAGTTGAAGCCATCTGGCCTGGGTGCATCAGCGGGCCAGACGAGAACCGCGGCATCGGCAGGTGCTCGGGAGGCAAGGATTATGTCTCCAGAATCACGGAACGACCAGGTCATCTCCTCGCGGAAGTCGGGATGGACGACGATGAGCCCATCATTCTCGCGTGCGAGTTGGAGGGCGTTGCTTCGGAGTTCGCGCGCTTGTTGCGTGCTCACCGGGGAGGGGAGGGGTTCACCGGCAGAGCTGAAGGCAATACCGAGCCCGCCTGAAACGAACGGGAATGCTCCAACAACGAGGGCTGGCACCAGAAGCGAGGGAGACGCCTGCCTGTTCCAGGCAACGAGGCCGAGGGAAAGGACGGCGAGCACCAGGAGGAGGGCGACAATCGTCTTTTCGGTGGAATCGCCAGCCTTGTCGTTTCGGGCCCAATCGAGCATGAAGCTGACGGCCACAAGGGCGACAAAAAGGGCCAGCGGGACGAGGTAGCGCGCATTTCGCCAGTCGGCGTCGAGCATCGCCTGCCAGGCGCGTACAACACCGGGTCCCGCGAGGATAGCGAGGGGCAGGGTGAGGCTCGTAACGGGCACCGGGCTCTCGGAGGCTGCTGAAAATATGAACCAGGAGAGGGCGATGCCCGCCCACGCGAGGAGCGTGAGCTCAAATGTCTCATAGTCGCCATCGCGGACACGGTGAACGAGGATTGCTGCCGCGGATGCGATCCCGGCGACGACTATTGGGAGGACATAGAGAACTGCGATCTCCAGCGTGCTGGCGGTGGCCCAGGGGCGATCGAAGGAGGCTGCGAAGAGGTCGAGAGGAGGGACGCGGAGGCCACCATCAAGGCCGAGGCCGAACTGGAAGGTTGCGGCCAGCACGCCGGCAACGACACCAACACCGGCCCAAACGGCAATCTCAGGCCTGGGATACTCCCGGCGCGCGAGAGTGACGGCACCCCAACCGAGAAGGAGGAGCAGGGGGAGCGGCCCGGCAGTCACGAGGAGGAAGGCGGCCACGGCCCATGCCCATGTGGGAAGGGTGCGGCGCTCGATCGCAACGGCAAGCCAGGTTACCAGGGCGAGGTCGAAGCCCATGGCGGACGCCGACGTGCCAAGGGCGATGCCCGGGCCATCGAGTGCAAGGAAAATGAGGGCAAGGAGGGCGCCGGCTTCGCCAAGGCGGACGCGGAGACAGTAGATGGCGCCCGGGATTGTGGCCGTGGCAAGGAAGGCGAGGATTCGTCCAGGGATCTCGCTATCGGACCAGTGGAGGAGGAGGGCGACGATCGCCTGGAAGAGCGTGGGGATGAAGCGCTCGTCGGCAACGCCAACGCGGGCCTGCCATGCGCCCGAGAGGCCATCGAGTTCCGGGCCGCCAACGGATGCGTGCCAGATGGTGCCGAGGCGAAGGAGCATGAAGGCGGCACTCAGTCCGAGCCATGCGAGTACGTCTGCCCGGAGTGTGAACAGGGGTCGTGCGGGCTCGTCGAACGGTTCGACCTCGTCCTCGGGCCGTGCCATCGCGACGGTTGGTTCGATGAGGTCCCGTTCGGGTTCGCTCACGAAGTGGCCACCGTTTCGAATGAAGGGAGGCGGTAGACCTCGAGGTCACCCGACTGGAATACGAGATCGAGGAACTGGTCGAAGGCAGCCATGTGGTCGACAGGATAACGGGACTGTTCGAGTCGTCCCACGACAAGGTAATGGGCTCCTGCCGAACGCATCGCTTCGAGTACGGCGGCGGGTTCTTTGGAGGTATAGGCAGCATCGGCGATGGCCTGGCGGGCCTCGAGATTGGCGCGCATGGACGGAGTGTCGCCTCGCCACTGGATTTCGTGGAAGTACCAGCCGATGAGGGTGGAGCGGCCGGTTCGCTGGCTGATGCGTGCGGCGTCGGTGTAGTCGACGCTGGCGTCGACGACAGTGAGCTGGTTCTGCTGGTTGACCCCCCACTTGCGGCCAGTGGCTTCGAGGATTGTGTCGGCAGGGTTGGTGTGGTTGCGGATCCACTGCTCGATGGCGTACTCGGCGGGATCGGCTCTTCGCACGAAGTCATTGCCATCGATGGCGGTGTCCCTGGTGAAGCCCTCGGTCCGGTTCATGGCGGCGGTCACGGGATAGACAAGGCCGGCGAGGAGGACGAGGGCAACCGGGAGGGTGAGCCAGCCCGCCATGGTTCGGTGCTGGACTGCCGAGCGCAGTGCCGCAACAAAAGCCACGGAGGCGCCGAGTGAAAGGAGGATCCACGCCTGATAGGTGAGCTTGAAGACGGTGTTGAGGCGCGGTGAGACGTTGTTGAAGATGTCGCGGATGTAGAAGAGTTCGGCGCCGAAAATGAGGAGGGCTCCGAGGGCGCAGAGGGCAGCGACGGTAGCAGCGGCGCGGCGCTTTCGCCAGAGGACGACGGCTGAAATGGCCATGAGCCACGTGGCGCCGGCATAAAGAAAGAGCGTGACCCAGCCGCTATTGGTTCGCGCATCGATCGCTGTAGAGAGTTCGCCTTTGGCGGCGGCGAGGGCTATCCAGGCGAGAAACGGGAGGAGCGGCAACCAGAGCGTGGCGAGTGCGGCATCGAGCAGATGGTCGAATTGGGCGCGGCGGAGGGCGACAACAGCGATGAGAACCCCGGCGAGGAGAAGCGGACCAAACTGCAGGAAGGCGTGGGACGGTCGTGTTCCGGCGCCGGCATAGGGTTCGAACCCGGATGCCTGGGAGCTGAAGTCGACGTACCAGGGAACGTAGAACACCACTGCCAGCACCAGGATGGGGAGGATGAATCCGAACGTAGCGAGCAAGGCCGGGAAGCGTGCGGAATCGCCAGGGGCGCGGATGAGGGGGAGGCGCCTCAGGTTGCGGGCGAGGACAGCGACAAAGAGAACCGCGGTGAAGGTGAGGATATCCCAGGCGTTCTGGAATGCGAGGGCTCCGATGAGAACGCCGAGGAGGGCTGCAAGGGCGGGCTTCCGGCGGAGCACTCTCCAGGAGAGTGGCCTGCGTCCTCGCCAGATTGAGGCGGAGATACCGAGAACGAGTAGCACGAGCGGGATGGACATGACGTGGGGATGGAGGTCGCCAAGGAGGAAGCTGAAGAAGGGGAACTCGTTGATGGTGTCGGGGATGATGCGGGTACCACGCCACCAGAACCAGAACTCGGTGGGGTACCACTCGGTGGTTCGCGGGTTGGTTGGGCCGGTGTAGCAGTCTTTCGTATCGCCGCCCGGGGTGCAGGGGATGAGCCACTCAACGCCCATCTTGCCGTAGAGGCCGCGGTTGTAATCGCCATGGGCGGCAGCGAGTTCAAAGACGGCGGAGAGTGAACCGAGGAAGAGGAGCATGCCAACCGCGAGTGCGGCGGCGCCGAGGGCCCAGTTTCGGGCGCGGGAACCGAGCGTCCAGCGGGCGAGGGCGTAGGCGAGCGAGGCGATCGCCGTTGCGGCAGCCGCGAACGTGTACGCGAGCGTGAGATTGTAGCCCGTTGCCGGCGTGACACCCGAGACGGAAGTAAGAAGCCCCGCCTGAAGATAGCCGAAGTAGTAGTAGCTGGCCTTCTCGCCAGCAAGCCATGCGTCTTTCGGGGGGTAGTCGCGGGAGGTAAGCGTGGAGTTGAGGTACATGAAGTCCATGGGCTGCTCGGTGCCGGTGATCTCGGCGTTGTACGAGCGGAAGGCGGCGTAGACAAAAAAGGCACAGGTGAAGATGCCGAAGACGGCGACAAGCGAGGGAGCAGCGCGGCGGAAGGTGGAGAGGAAGTGCCGGTCACGGCCGATGGTGGTGCAGGAGAAGAGGGCGAGGAGCGCGAGGGCGAGGATGTAGCCACCTCGCCCAAAGGGAAGGACGCTGGCCACGCGAAGGATGAAGTAGCCCCAGCCTGCTAGCACCAGGCCAAGTGGCATCGCGAAGGCAGAGCCCGCATCGGGGAGGCGGCGAAGAAGTGCGAAAGCAATGGGAAGGGCGAGGATACCCACGAGAAGGGAGGTGGCCCAGAACGCAAGCACCTGGGCCACCCTGGGGCTCCTATGCCAGCAGCGAATCGACGAAGTCGCGCGCATCGAAGGGCGCGAGGTCGTCCATCCGCTCGCCGGTGCCGATGAATCGCACCGGAATGTTGAGTTCATGGGCGATAGCGAAAGCGATGCCCCCTTTGGCCGTGCCATCGAGCTTGGCCAGCACGATACCGGTGACGCCCACCGCCTCGGCGAAGGTACGGGCCTGGGTGAGGCCGTTCTGTCCGGTGGTGGCGTCGAGCACGAGGAGCGTCTCGTGGGGTCCATCGGGATGGTTGCGCTGAATGATGCGGTCCATCTTCTTCAGCTCTTCCATCAGGTTGGTCTTGGTATGGAGGCGGCCCGCGGTATCGACGATGACGATGTCGGCGCGCGAAGCCTCGGCTGCGGAGAGGGTGTCGAAGACGACCGCTCCGGGGTCGGCGCCAGGTTGATGGGCGACGACACGGACGCCGATACGTTCGCCCCAGACCTTGAGCTGGTCGGTAGCGGCGGCACGGAAGGTATCGGCGGCGCCCAGGACGACGGTGGCGCCGTCACGCTTGAAGGCGTGGGACATCTTGGCAATGGTGGTGGTCTTGCCGGCGCCGTTGACGCCAACGACGAGAAGGATGAGGAGCGGCGGGATGGGCTTTCGTGCCCATGCGGGCGGCTGGTGGGCTGGGGCGCGCAGGATATCGATGAGTTCTTCACGGAGAATTTCGCGGACGCGGGCGCTCTGCTTCACGCCTTCATCGCGGACGCGCTTGCGGACGCGGGCAAGGATCTCGTCGGTGGTGGGCAGGCCGGCGTCGGAAGCGATGAGGACTTCTTCGAGGTCATCCCAGAGCGACTCATCGAAGTCAGAGCTCTGGAAGATGCCTGCGAGGCGGCCAAAGAAACCGCGGCGTGTACGCTCCAGGGCACGCTCGGTCTGTTCGTGGACTTCGGCCTGCTCTTCGGGGGTGTACTCCTCGAACTCATCATCGACGTCATCGAACTGTTCGAGCTCGGGTTGCTCTTGTATGGAGGTCTCGGGCTCGAGGGCCGCAGTGGCGACAGCAAGGGCTGCGTCGCCGGGCCGGGGTGTGGCCTCAGCGGCGGAAGGGGCTTCATCCTGCTTCTTCTTGCGCCAAAACCGCACGGGCCGGGGGCTCCTTGGGGTGATATCAGAGGATGGTAACCGGGAGTGGGCGAGGGGGCGAGCGGAAGAGCCGTGGTGCCGGGTGCCCGCACGCGGAGCAGGGTCACTCACATGCCTGTGAGGCGACGGGTGGGCTTCAGGGCCGAGGGGTTGAGGCCGCCGCCGAGCGAGAGCTTCGAGCAGGCCAGGCTAATTCTGTGGGAGGTCGGCGAGGCGAAGGGAGAGGACCTTCGAGACACCGTCGCGGCCCATGCTGACACCGTAGATAGCGTCGGCGACTTCGATGCTGCGACGGTTGTGGGTGACCATGAGGAACTGGGTCTTTTCGGCGAGCTGGCGCAGGGATGATGTGAAGCGCCCGACGTTGGCTTCGTCGAGGGCGGCATCGACTTCGTCGAGGACGCAGAAGGGGGCGGGATTCGCCGAGAGGAGGGCGAAGAGGAGTGCCACGGCGGTGAGGGAGCGTTCGCCGCCGGAGAGCAGGCTGAGGCTCTTGATCCGCTTACCGGGTGGCTGGGCTTCGATCTCGATGCCAGACTCGGCGACATTTTCGGGGTCCGTGAGGAGGAGCGCTGCGGAGCCTCCGCCGAAGAAAGCGCTGAAGTATTCGCCGAACGCCTTGTTGACCTTCTCGAACGTGGTGGAGAAGCGAGTGCGGATCTCGTCGTTGAGTTCGGCGATAACAGCACGGAGTTGGTCTTCGGCCTCGGACAGGTCGTCCATCTGGGTAGTCAGGAACTCGTGGCGTTCCTTGAGTTCACGGTAGTCCTCGGGGGCCTCGGCATTGATGGCTCCGAGGCGGCGGATCTGGCGGCGGATGTCGTCGATGCGGAGGCGTGTCTCTTCGAGGTCGATGTTGGCGCCCCCCTGGATGATGTGGCGGGTCTCGCCGATGTCGAAGAGGGGATCGGAGGCCATGGCCTGGTCGAGGGGTACAATCTTGCCGGTGCGGTCGGGGCCGAGACCTTCGCGTTCCATCTCGGTGCGGAGGTGCTCGATATGTTCGTTAGTGCGGGCGAGTTCGGCCTCGAGGTCAAGACGCTGGCGGTCGATCTCGAGGAGGCGCTGCTGGGCTTCGGAGTATTCGTCCTGGACGGCTCGCTCGTGGTTTTCGAGGCGGTGGAGTTCGTCACGGTCGGGGGCGGCGTCTTCAGTGTAGCGAGACTGGTCGCCGCGGATGGTCTCGAGTTCGTGGGCGAGCTTGGCGAGGCGCTCATCGATGACACTGGCTTCGAGCTCGAGGTTACGTGCCTGAAGGCGCCTGGCAGAGATCTGATTGGTGAGGCGCTCGATCGCCTTGTCGTGCTGTTCGCGCATTGCCTGGAGTGTTCGGCGTTCGCCCTCGATGGTCGCGAGCTTGGCGCTGGCCTCGCTCACCTGGCGAAGGGCGGATTCGCGGCGCTCGGTAGCCTCGCGAAGTTCGTCTTCGAGGGCGATCATCTGGGTGCGGCGTTCGTCGCGGCGAGCTTCCAGTTGCTGGGCGGCGAGCTGAGATTGGGTAATCTGCTTCTCGCGGCCCTCACGCTCACGCTCGATATCGGCCTGCTTGGAGCGCACAGCGTCCATGTCGCGGCGGTGCCGGTGGAGTCGCTCGCGCTCACGTTCGAGTTCGAAGCGGGCAGCATCAGCGGCACGACGGAGGTTATCGTATGACTGCTCAGCCTCGCGGGCGCGAGCGGTGAGCTGGTCGATGGATGTGCGAGCACTTTCGATACGGGCGCGTGCGATATCGGCACGTTCGCGGAGGGCGTTGATGCGCTCGGGGAGTTCATCGAGCTCACGCTGGCGGCTGAAGACGCTCTCGTCGGCGCCTGATGCGCCGCCGGCCATAACCCCGGTTGGCTCGATGTAGATACCGTCGAGGGTGACAACCGCACCAAGGGCGCGGCGGATCATGCGGAGGCCTGTCTGTGTGTCTTCAACGACAATGACACGGCCAAGCAGGGTATCGACGAGCGGCTTGTACTTCTGGTCACAACGGACAAGCCGGGCAGCCACGCCAACCACGCCCCGCTCCTTCTGGAGGTTGAGCGGGTAGACGTGGCGAACTGATTCGAGCGGGAGGAATTGGGCGCGGCCCTGCTTGCGGCGCTGGAGCAGGGCGATGGCATCGAGGGCCGCGGCTTCGCTCTCGGTGATGATGGCGTGGAGGCGGCTTTCGAGGGCAGCATTGATAGCCAGTTCGAGGCCGGCGGGAACCTTGATCTGACGGGAAAGGAGTCCGAGGACACCGGGTACCTCGGGAGGTTCGCCAAGGCTGCCAGGCTCGACGCCGTCGATGAGGGCCTGGCCCATGATGAGGGCGTTGCGGGTTCCGGCGGCGACACCGTCATGCTCGGCCTGGACACGGCGAAGGGCATCGAGGCGGCCTTCGAGGTGGTCGAGTTCACGCAGCTCCTGGTTGGCCGCGTTTTCGTACGTACGGACCTCTTCCTGAACACGGTTCAGGCGTTCACGAGCCTCGTCGGAGTGAGCGCGGCCGGCTTCGAGGGCGAGCTCCGCCTCGATGGCGGCTGAGCGGGCGTTGGCATAGCGGCGGCCGAAGCCGATGAGTTCGACGATGACCTGTTTGCGGCGAGCGATAGCCTGTTCGGCCTCGTGTTCAAGTTCGGCAATGCGGTGCTGGGCCGACTCGATGTCATGTTGCATCGCCCCGGCCCGGCGCTCATCACCGTCGGCTCCATCACGGAGTTCCTGGACGCGGCTACGCATCTGCGAGTACTCGCGCTCGGCGTTATCGAGGACGGTACGGCACTGGCCGACGGCCTTCTTCGCCAGGTCAAGTTCACCCTGGATCTCGATGCCGCGGCGGCCTTCATCGACGTCGGTGGTGGAGAGGCTGATTTTTTCCGCTTCGAGGGCCTCGATCTCCATCCGAAGCTCCTCGCTCCGGCCGGCGACCATGGCGTGCCGCTCGCGATCCAGGGCCATAGCCTGCTCGGTGCTGGCAAGGCGTTGCTCTATCTCTGTGTTCCGGGTGTCACGGCGGGAGATGGCATCGCGGCGCTTACGAATCTCGTCGCCGAGGGCGCGAAGTTGCTCGCGGATCTGGGCGACACGCTCGGCCGCATGGGCATCCTCGGCGCTGCGCTGGTCGAGGGCGGCACGGGCACGGACGAGGGCGTTATGGGCGTCGTTCCAGCGCTGGCCGTAGTAGGCGCGGAGGAGTTCGGAAAGCTCGGCTGAGAGGCGGGAATGCTCAGCGGCGCGCTCGGCCTGGCGGGAGAGCTGGGAGAGACGGGGAGCGATCTCGGAGACGACGAGGGTGACCTTCTCGAGGTTCTCGCGGGTAGCGGCAAGGCGGTCCTGGGCGTCGTGAATCCTGGTTCGGAAGCGTTTGACGTCGGCGGCCTCATCGAGGAATCCGCGGCGTTCGTCGGGGTTCATGGTGAGGACCTCATCGACGAGGCCCTGACCCATGATGGAGTAACTGTTCTGGCCGACATCACCTTTCATGAGAAGGTCTACGATGTCGCGCAGGCGGACGCGGGAGCCATTGAGGAGGTATTCGGAGTCGCCGTTGCGGTAGACGCGGCGGGCGATTTCGACTTCAGCGAAGTCGACGGGGAGCCAGCGTTCCTCGTTGTCGAGTGTGAGGATGACCTCGGCCATACCGACGGCGGCACGGCCACCGGTTCCGGCGAAGATGACGTCTTCCTGTTTCTTTGCGCGAAGGAGGCGGGTTGATTGTTCGCCAAGGACCCAGCGGATAGCGTCGCTGACGTTGCTCTTGCCAGAGCCATTGGGACCAACGACGGCGGTTACACCACGCCCGTATTCGAAGGTGGTGCGGTTAGCGAAACTCTTGAAGCCCTGGATTTGCAGCTTCTTGAGGTACACGGGCTACTCCCCGGCCTCGCGCACGCGCAAGGTCTCGACAGCCTGCTGGGCGGCGCGTTGTTGCGCTTCCCGCTTGCTGGCGCCCTGGCCGCGGCCAAGCGACTCGCCCGCGACGCGCACTTCGACCGTGAAACGGCGCCCCGCATCGCCGTTTTCCTCCTCCAAGGTGACATATTGTGGCGGTTGGTGCCAACGTGCCTGGACGAGATGCTGGAGTGTGGACTTTGCATCGAGGCTGGAGCCTTCCTCGTGAAGCTGGCGAAGCTCGGGACGCAGGAGGCGGAGGATGAAACCGCGAGCGGCACGGTAACCACGGCCGCGATAAACGGCTCCGACGATGGCTTCCATGGTGCCGGCGAGGTTGCGTTCGCGGGTGCGGCCACCGGCGGCTTCCTCTCCGCGGCCAAGGACGAGGTAGTCACCGAGGCCGAGGCGGGCGGCAGCGGCGGCGAGGGTTCGGCCGCGGACGATATCGGCTCGCATGCGCGTGAGCTGGCCTTCGCCGGCATCGGGGTAATGGTTGAAAAGCTCGGTGGCTATGACCATGCCGAGGACCGCATCGCCGAGGAACTCGAGGCGCTCGTTGGAGTTGGTGTCGGCACCAGATTCATTGAGGTAGGAGGCATGGGTCATGGCCTCCTGGATGAGATCCGGAGGGAGGCCGGTGACACCGAGGCGAGCGGCAAGTTCATCAAAACCGGGTGACGGAGCCAGCGGCACGATTCCTCCCTCGGTGCTGAGCGCTCCGGCGATCAAAGAATTGCTAAAGCGCTATGATCATAGGGACGGCGTTTTGCACGCGTCAAGGATACGGTATGCTCGAAAGAGGGCTGCCTCGGACTATGACAAGTGCGAAAACTTCATGTTCGGTCTGTGGCGAGGAACTCGAGGCGCACCTCGAAGCGTGGTGCAATGCCTGCGGCCTGCCATATCACCTGAACCAGCGTACGGATCTACCGGGAAAAGACTGCGGACAGGTGTGGATCAATGAGGAGTTCCTGGCGCTGGAGTTCGCCTGTAACACGTGCCTGAACCCACCGAAGCCGGAGCTTGATGGTGCGCTGGATGACGTGCTGGATATCCAGGAGGCGTCGAGTGCTGTGGGGGTAAGTGAGCGAGACCTGCAGATGGCGGCTGACGATGGGCGCGTGCGACATCGGAAGACGGCCAGCGGCGTGTACCTGTTTCAGCGGGGAGATGTGATCGAGTTCGCCCAGGGGCGGAAATGAATGGGGAGTGTTGCGAGTGCCGGCGACCGATTGGGCGGCGAAGCGCACTGGTGTGCGCAGATTGCGGGCAGCTGTTTCACTTTCCCGATGCGCGGGTGAACGAGCCGGGCGAACCTTGCGGGAAAGCGGTCATCGGGTTCCGGGACCTGCTCGGCCGTGACATCGTACCGCTCTGCCTGCGCTGCGATATGGCCTTTCGCCTGAGATTTGGGGTGCCTTCATGACGACGACGAAGAAGCGCGGCGTGCGCCGGAGGGGCGGCGGCGCCGGGAGTGTACCGCCGAGTGTCGAGCAGCGGACCGCAAGCAGGTTGCCCGTTTGGCGATGGCGGACGTTCCCTGTGTATTTCGCGTTCTCACTGGGGGCGTTCCTGGGGGTCTACCTGGGGTTCATCGCCGGTTACATCCAGGGGCATGACGACAAGTCGACCATGGGCTACGTGCTATTCATCTCGGTTGCACTACTGATGGGGTTTGCGTTTGCGCGGTTGACGACGCGTTACCTGCTGACGCGACGGTTTGCGAAGCGGGAATGAGCCAATTTCTCATCGCGTTTCCCTGAAACTGGCTCTGCGGGGCACGGTGGCAAACGTTAAAGGTACTTCGTGTCGGCTTGACACGAAGTCGCCTCGAGGGGCAGAGTATGCGTGCGAGTTAGTGTAGAAGTGACACTAAGTAAGTTACGCGGGGGAAGCAGATGACAGCGACGATGACGAAGCAGGCGCTCACCGAAGACGAGGCGCTGGCGCTTTATACGAACCCGGAGACGTGCCCGGCGGACAAACTGGAGCCGATACCGCTCGCGGAGGAGCCTGCGTTCATTGCCTGGCAGCGGGACATCCCGAAGCAGTACCTGGACATGAAGCCCGAGGAGCTGGATGTACGCATCTCCCACGCACGAGCAAAGCTCGGCGAGCGTGTCATCATCCTGGGGCACCACTACCAACGCGATGAGGTGATCAAGTACGCGGACTATACGGGCGACAGTTTCAAACTGGCCCAGTACGCGGCGGCCCAGGAGAAGGCGGAGTTCGTCCTCTTCTGCGGGGTGCACTTCATGGCCGAGAGCGCGGACATTCTGACCCGGCCGGACGTGAAGGTGCTGCTGCCGAACATGGCCGCGGGATGCTCGATGGCGGATATGGCCGACCCGGACGATGTGTACGAGGCCTGGGACATCATCGCGGAGACGCTCGGCGAGGATGTGAAGGTGATTCCGATCACCTACATGAACAGTGCGGCCACGCTGAAGGCGTTCGTTGGTGAGCGGGAGGGAATGGTCTGCACATCGAGCAACGCAGGGAAGGCGTTTGAGTATGCGTTTGAGCGAGGGGAGAAGATCCTGTTCTTCCCGGACCAGCACCTTGGCCGCAACACGGCCTGGGCGGCCGGGATTGCACTGGACGAGATCGTGCTCTGGAATTGGCTATTGCCGGATGGCGGGCTGACACCCGAGCAGCTAAAGAAGGCGCGGGTGATCTGCTGGCAGGGACACTGCAGCACGCACCAGCGGTTCAGCGTGGAGCAGATTGAGAAGGCGCGGAAGGAACACCCGGGGATCAACATCATTGTCCACCCTGAGTGCCGCTGGGAGGTTGTGCAGGCAGCGGACCAGAACGGCTCGACGGAGAAGATCGCGAAGGCGATCAGCGGGGCGCCAGCGGGTTCTGCCTGGGCAGTCGGGACGGAGATCAACCTCGTAAACAGGCTCGCCAAACAGAATCCGGATAAGACGGTGTTCTGCCTGGACCCGGTGATCTGCCCCTGCAGCACGATGTACCGGATCCACCCGGCGTACCTTGCATGGGTGCTCGAAGGGCTCCTGCAGGGTGAGGTAGTGAATGAAGTGGTCGTGGAGGGTGATACCCGCAAGTGGGCACTGGTGGCCCTGGAGCGAATGCTGGCACTCCCGTAGGCAGAACGAGGGCCCAAAGCCCGGCCCAGAAAGTCGTGGCCCCCGCCTCATTCGTGCGGGGGCCACTTTGTTTGTGGCAGAGCGGGCAGGGCGGCGAGCGCCCAGGCCCTCGATTCAGCTCAATTCACCGAACCAGTGGTCGATCGGCTTTTCGGCGTGAGACGCAAACGGGAGGGCGATGGTGCGGGCGGTGCGGGCAGATTCGTAGGCCGCGCAGATAATCTCGAGGACACGACGGCCATCCTCGCCGCTCGACCGGAGCGTTTCGCGTCCGGCGCAGACGTCGACGAAGTGGCGGAGTTCCTGCTCAAAGCCGAACTGCCAGGCTTCTTCGTACATGGGGAATTGCCAACCATTCACCGACCTGGCGGGACCGGTCGGTTCCTCGCCCGGGGTGGTATACATCGCGATTGCCGGTCCGCGTTCGAGGTTGGCGGTGAGACGACCCCGGGGACCGTAGACCTCGAGGTAGTCGAGGCCACCCGGCATAGCCCAGGAGACTTCGGCCTGACCAATGGCGCCACCCGGGAAGTGGAGAGTGATTTCGGCGTGGTCCTCGGCGACGGTTTTTTCGGCGTGGGCAAAGCGGCCAAGGGTGGCGGTTACGGCTTCGGGCCAGGCTCCGATGGTGTGGCAGATGCTGAAGATGCTGTGGCAGCCCATGTCGAGGAGGACGCCGCCGCCGGCACGGTCAATATCCCAGAACCAGGGTGAATAGGGGCCGCCGTGGCACTGGGCCTGCTTGACGAGAAATGGCTGGCCGACACTGCCTTTATGGGCGAGGGTGCGAAGGCGTTCGTACATCGGGGCGAAGATGAGATTCTCTGCGTACATGAGGGCGACGCCCGCGCCATTACAGGCAGCAATCATGGTCGTTGCTTCATCGAGGCTGAGAGCGAGAGGTTTTTCGCAGAGGACGTGCTTGCCAGCGTCGGCCGCGGCCAGGCAGACGTCGTAGTGGAGGTCGTTCGGGGTGGCGATGGCGACGGCGTCGATGTCGCAATCCTCGATCATCGAGCGGTAGTCCTTGTAGTGCCGCCCGATACGCCAGCGGTCGGCGAATTGCTGGGAAGTGTTGGGTGAGGCAACGGCGACAACCTCGGCGCCACCGATGCGTTGAAGGGAGTGGAGGTAGACGTTGCCGATGAACTGCGTGCCGACGAGCCCAATGCGGAGGGTCACTCGCGGGCACTCCCCGAATCGGCCGGAGGGTGCTTGCGACGGCGCTTCCGGGGGGACATGAGCATCGGCATCATCCAGTAGAAGGACATGCCGCTGATGGCGAGTGCAACGGTGCCGTTGTCGACGCCGCCGAGCTTGCGGCCGGTGCGCGTCTTCGCGGTGCCGGTGGGTGCGGGCTCCATGTGGATCTGAAACTGGCCCTGGTCATTGCTTCGGCGGCCTCGCATGCTGCCGGGGCGTTCGTCGAACACGCTCATAGGGCGCCTCCGTGGTATGGCTGAGAGTATAGGGCGCAGCGTGTGCTAGCGTGGCGGGGATATGGCGCGGGGGCGGCACGTTGCACCACCGACCGGCGCGTTCAGTCTTCGAGAGCACTGGCGGTGCCGGCGATGGTCTTGGTGCCGTCGAGCTTCTCGGTCCAGACATCCAGAATGGCGCGGGTTCGGGAACCTTCGCGGCGGCGTTCGCGGACGAGGCCACGCGCGGTAACCTGCTCTCCACCCCAGAGGACGTTGGTGAGATTGAGCGACATCTTGCCGCCGGCGATGAAGCCGAGGCCGTAGCGGTTCGTGAGCATCTCGGCGATGAAGGTGGTGCTCATCGTCCCCTGCACGACGACGTCCGGAAAACCGAGCTTCTTTGCTTCGTCGAGGTCGTTGTGGTAGTTGCGGTTGGGGCCGCTGAAGGCCATGCAGAGGCCGAGGTCGGCGACTTTCGTGACGGGAGCCAGGTCTTCGAGGATGGGGCGGTCATCGACGGGGCGCGGGGCCTTCTTTGCCGCGGAATCCTTACCGACCACCGTCTCACCGGTGTGGACGTCAAGGAGAAACGACTGATGGCAGCGGCCACGCGCGACCATGACGTCCGCTCCGTCGAAAACACAGAACTCGAGAACAACGACATCGCGGTCCTTGCGGATGTAGCGATCGACGATCATGCCGTGAGTCCAGAGGTCGGAGCCGAGAGGAACGGGGCGAAAGAGGTCCCATTCCTGCTTGATGTGGAGGTTGCCGTAGAGCTTCGGGAGATACCAGTCGCGGAGGGCGAAGGCGTACTGCTCGCTATGAAGGAGGAGGGCGGGGGCAATGGCGGCGCCGCCGTGGTAGAGCGGGTTATCATCGCGGGTGGCAGCGACGTGGCGTTCGATTGCGGCTTCGTCGACGCGGTAGTCGTGGCGTCCGAGGTACTTCCCGACGTAGCTATCGTCGATCGACTCGGGCATCAGTTACCTCCGGAGCGCGAGGGCGCGCAGGCGATTGTGACACCGGTGAGGCGATCGGGCCATTGCGGGGGTGAAGTTCGAACCGATGAACAGAGGCGCCTGTGTTGCGCCGGAGGGGTGTGATCGTGCGGAATAGGGAGGTGGAAGTACGGGCCGACCTCATCCTGGCGAACCGGGCATACCTTGACCACGAGGCTCCACCGGGGGGCACCACATCGCCGGAGCCGGTGACTGGTGGCCTACTGGCCGCGCTACGGCCGGCAATAGCTCCATGGGATGGGCGTTCGGGGACAACGTGGATCGGGGCCGGGCGCGGGAGCCACGACGGGGCATGGGTGGATGAGCGCGGCTACGAGTTCATTTTGACACCGCGGGGACCACTACGGCACCGGCGGCTCCTATTCGACGAGGCGATGTGGCGCGGACACTACGGCAGGGTGGCTAACGGCCTGCTCTGGCCGCTGTTGCACATCGTCCGGGAGCCACTCCCCGACCGGGCCGCGTACTACCCCGCACCGGCATCACCAAGCCAGGCTGACTGGGCGCATTATGTCGCTGCGAACCGACATTTCGCGATGGCGGCGCTGGACGAACGGATACGGTCGGGAACGTGCTGGATACACGACTATCAGCTGGCGCTCGTCCCGGGCATGTTGCGGGCGGCCGGATTCAGCGGGCGAATCGGGTTTTTCCTGCACACCCCGTTCCCGGATCTTCGGGTCGCGGGGCGGTACGTCGGGACACAGTCCCGGGCATGCTTGCGAGAGATGATCAGCGGGATGCTTGGCGCGGACCTGGTGGGATTTCAAACGCATTCGGACGCCAGCCGCTTCGAGAAGGGTGCCATGGAACTTGTTGGGGCAAACGAGACGGCTGGTGGCCTGTTATTCGAAGGCCGGAAGGTGCGGGTGAACTCGTATCCGGTCGGCATAGATATCGACGAACTCATTGGCGAAGCACGGCGTGCCCGGGCTGGCGAGCGGTTCCATGCGGCAAAGGCAACGGGCCTGCCAGTAGTCATCGGGTTGGAGCGGGCAGATTACACGAAGGGCATCCCGGAACGGCTCCTAGCGATCGCGCGGGCCTATCGCGAAGGGGTGAGGTTCGCGTACATAGGTGTGGCGGCACCGACCCGGGAGGGTGTTGACTCCTACGTGGCGTTACAGCCGGCGATTGAGGAAGCGGCCAATGAGGCCCGTGCTGCCGCTGAGGCCACGGGCTGCTGGCTGCGCCAGACACGTGAACTCATTCCATGGGAGGAAGTTGTGGCCTTGCAACGTGACGCCGACGTCGTGTTCACATCGTCGCTGGCGGATGGGATGAACCTGATACCGATGCAAACCGCGGCGGTGCAATCGACGCGGGCAGAGGCGGAGCGTGGAGTGATCATCGCTGGCAAGGATGCGGGAGTCTCGGAGGTATATGGGGGGTACGAGCGCGATGGGCTTGTGCCGGTGGACCCATTCGACCAGGGTGCGATGGTAGCCACGTTACGAGAGGCGATCGCGGGGCGGCCGGGCCGAATCAATGGCCGGCTGGTTGCAGCCATCCGCGAACATGACGCACGCACCTGGGCAACACGGTTCCTGGGCGACCTGGAGGGATCGATGTGCTGACACTCGCATCCATCGAGCAGCTACGAGCGCTGGCACAGGCGCGCGGGCCGCTGATGATAGCCTGTGACCTGGATGGGACGCTCGCTCCAATCGTGCAACATGCATCGGATGCGCGTGTTCCGCCGTCGACACTAGCGGTACTGGACCGGATTTCGACGGCGGCGCGGGTGGCAGTGATCACGGGCCGCGATCTGAACACGGCGCGGCGAATGGTACCCGTGCCGAAAGTGGCGGTAGTCGGGAGCCATGGACTCGAGCCGAGTTTCGAGAATCCCCTCCTGCCGTCGGTGGACCGGGTAGCACTGAGCAGCGCACTCGAGCAGGTGGAAGCGAAGGTGATCTCATCGATCCCGAGTGCATTCTTGCACATCGAGCGGAAGGCGATCTCAACGGCGTTTCACTATCGGAGCGCTCCGGAACTGGAGGAGCCGCTGCGGGAGGTGCTGGATAGGCTGCCGGAGGGGCTACGATTGCGTGAGGGCCGGATGGTGCTGGAAGTGCTGCCGGACGCGCAGGGCGGGAAGGACCGCGCACTGGCGGCACTGGTGGACCACTTCCGGATCAAGGCGCTCTTCGTGATGGGTGACGACGCGACGGACGTTGCGATGTTCCGGACAGCGCTGGAGCTCGGCAGGGATGGAATTCATGTGCTGCTCGCGGGGGTTTCGGGCGGGCTCGAGACGCCGCCGGAAATTGCGGAACTTGCGGACATGCTGTTGCGGTCGACAGACGAGGCGCTGGAAGCACTCGAAACCATCGCGCGGGCGCTTGGGGTATGAGACGGGCTTCCTGGCCAGGCGGCCTCGGGTGACTACGCGGGTACTTACCAGCTACTGGAGCGACTCGAGGTAACGGGCGCGGGCCTCGAGGCGTTGCCAGTACGGGACGGCGCCGGCGTAACCAGACCTGGAGTCGATCTCATAGGCTTCCCTGGGAGCTTTCCTGGCGTTCCGGCCTTCCTTGCCCTTCTTGTTGGTCGCGTAGAGCCGGATGATGCGCGCGCGTCCAGCATCGAGGCCCGCCGCGAATTGGGCTTTCATGGCATCTTCGCGCGTACCGCCCGGGCCGGGTTGCCGGAGCCATGCCTTGATCTGGGCATCGCCACCCTTTTCGCCGAAGCGGACGTCGTTCGTAACGTTGAATGTGAACCTCTCGACAAGCGCTGGTGTCTTGCCGGGAGCGAGCTGACCGAGGTGCATCGTCCTTCCGATCAGGTCCGGGCTTTGCCAGAGTGCCCGGGCGCTGTTATCCATGTTGTCCATGGGCTGGATGGCGTTGTTGGCGGCAGTCATGAAGTTGCCAACGTTCGCCGTGGCGCGGTCGCCGTTTTCGAGGAAGTAGTCGGCAGCAGTGAGTTCACCGAGCTTGCGGACGTAGGCAGGATCACTCGGCGCGGAGCGATAGGCACTCACACCCTGGATGATGGTCTTGTCCTGCTGGGCCAGTTTGCGGGTTGAGTCGCCGGTGGCAACGTGCATGATCTGGGCTTTTGGCTTGCTCCGGAACTGGTCGGCCATGAAGACGCGGGCCTTCTGCTCGGGTGTGTTGCCGCGGGTACCCCCGGGCTGACCGGTGGTCATGTCATACTCGGTACGCGGGACAATCCAGGAGTTGCAGTCCCTGGCATTTCCGAGGGCCTCCCACTTGTCTGTTGGGCCGATCGCGGGGTTTTCCATGAGGTCGATGAGTGTCTGCTTGGAGGCAGTCCCGTCCGTCGTCCGGATGGTGGGTGTACCGCGGACCTGGCGATGCATGAACGCACTGAGCCGTGTGGCGCCACATGGTGCATCTTCGGACTTGATGACAACGGGCGGTTCAGTCGCGTCCTTGATAAATGGGAGCGCCTGGCCGCTCATGAGCGGTGTCATTGGTCTCGTCTGGGTGAAATCGAGGTTCGGGGTGTCGGTAGGCCAGCGATGGATCAGGTTGGCGTCAGCCCGGGGGTGTTGGCCAGCGGATCGAGCGATGTAGTGCGCGGTCTGCTGGTTACCAACTGCGCGTTGCGGCGCACTGGCCTGGATATGGGAAGGGGACTTCCGAGGGGCACGAGGCCGACTGGGCGGCGGACATTGGGGTCGTCCAACGTCGTGGTGACATGACGTGGCGCTGCTCCGGGGTGGCGTCGCACGCGGAGTCCCTGTTTCGATAACACGGTGGGCTGCGGGCTACCGACCTGGATGCCGGATGAATGGATCGGCAGCGAATCTACGATATCGGCCACCGGATGATTTGCCACTCGTGTAGCGATATGTTGGCCGCACACCACCCGGGGATTTCGGCATGCACCGTTCAGGGATCGCGGGCGACTGGTGCAGCGCGGGCGGCAGTCGCGTTGTGCGCGATCAGAAACGGCTGCGCACGAGGAGGACCGGCCGGGTGGACCGGGTCAGGACAGACATCGCAATGCTGCCAGCGAAGAGGCGGCGGCGGGCACTGGCGCCATGGGTAGACATGGCGATAGCGTCGACGCTGCGCGCTTCGGCTTCGGCGAGGATGTTTGCCGGGACATCGAGTGTGGGCGAGGCTTCGCGGAGGACGGTAGCAATGTCGAGATCCGGGGGGAGATGAGCGCGCGCGGCCTCGAGCTTTGCGCGGCAGGCTTCCTCCTGGGAGTCACGATGGCCGGGGGCTGGTTCGCAGACTTGAAGGAGTGTGATTTCGGCAGTGGATGGCGGGAAGAGCGGACCGACCGCTGCGAGGACGGCGTGTGACGCGGGTGAGCCGTCGGTCGTAGCGAGGAGGCGGTAAGGTCCCGGGTCACCGAGTGGAGGGTGGGCCTGCTCTCCAACGACAAGAACCGGAACTTCGGCAGTCTGAACGACACCCAGGGCAGTGCTGCCGAGAAGGGCGTGGCGGAGCATACCAGCACCGCGGCTGGACATGACGAGGAGATCCGCTCGCGTATCGAACACGAGTTCAAGGACTGCATCGGTCATGCTCTCGCGGGCACGCTTGCGTCCAACGGCGACTTCACCGCCGACATGCACGTCCGCGAGGTGGGTAGCGAGTTCACCAAGCCAGCGGGTACGGACATTGGTGGCGGCAATATCGATACGGGTAGCGATTTCGCGGTGGAGGTCGATCAGGGGATCGAGGATCCGCCCAAGGGTAAGCTCGCTGCCGGTGGCCCGAGCGAGGCGAGCTGCGTGGGGCACAGCGAGGAGTGAACGTTCGGAGCCATCGGTGGTGACGAGGATGCGCATGGTGTGAGGATACGCACGACGCGGGGATCCCGCATCGTCGGAAAGGGCGAATGGGCGAATAGGCGAATGGGCGAGAGGGCGAGAGGGCGAAAGGGCGAGAGGGCGAATGGGCGAGGGGGCGAGAGGGTGAATGGGCGATGAATTCGGAGTGTGAACGGGCCTGCTTCGAAAAAAAGCAGGCCCGTTCGGCTGACTGGCTCGAGCGAGGTTAGCTGACGAGGGTGCCGAGGATACGCTCGACATCCTGGGGGGACCCCATTGGCATCGAGATGCTCGGGAGGTCGACACCGAGTTGGCGGCGCTCTTCGAGGCCGGCGGCAACTGTTTCGAGGTCGCCGTAGATGGCGGTTTCGTTGAGCATACGGTCGCCCATGGCGGCCATGAGTTCGGGGTTGGTCTGGAAGGGCATGGGCTTGTGCTCTTCGCCTGCCTTGCGCATGGCGGCAACTTCGGGGCCGAAACCGTTGCGGGTAAGCATCTCGTGATAGAAGTCGCCCATGTTCGTGACGTACCAGGAGATGGGCCCAGCGGCCTGGACTTTCGCCTTCTCGATATCGGGATTGATGACGACTGTGACGGAGGCGACGCATTCGACGGCATCGGCGGGGCGGCCTGCCTTCTGGGCGGCTTCGGAGATCAGCTTGTTGCCGTCGTCGAACTTCGATTTCGGCCAGTAGATGGGCATCCAACCGTCGGCGACGCCGGCGAGGCTCTGCATGCTCCTGGGAGAGATGGAGGCGACGTAGATGGGGATGTGCTTGCGAACGGGTTCGAAAAGGAGCTTGAATCCGCGCTGAAGCTTGAAGATCTCGCCGTCGTAGAAGACCTTCTCGCCACTGATGATCATATTGATGATCTCGACGTATTCCTTCGTGCGCTGGATTGGCTTGGAGAACTTCTCGCCGTGCCAATGCTCGATGACGCGAGCGCCGGAGGTGCCGAGTCCAAGTACGACACGGCCACCGGAGAGTTCATCGAGCGTGGCGGCAGTCATGGCGAGGACAGCGGGGGAGCGGCCAAAGACCGGGGCGATACCAGTGCCGAGATTGATCTTCTTCGTATTGAGCGCGATCTGGGCGAGGAGCGAGAACTGGTCGCGGCCCCAGGTTTCGGCGGTGAAGACGGTCTCGACGCCAACTTCCTCGGCGATCTGAATGCGCTTGATGATCTCTTTGGTGGCCTCGGGGCCCTGGGCAAAGCCGACGGAGACTGCGAGACGCTTGGGCATGACTACCCTCCTTCTTTCGTTACAGATAAGGTGTTCGGTTGTTTGAAAGGACTCGGAGGCAATCTAGCAAACGGCGCTGCGAGATGCGAATTACGCGAGGCGGCGGCCACCGTTATTGAGGAAGCAAAGGACCCGCTCTCAATTCCAGGCAAGCATTGGCAGGTTCGAAAGCGGCGGAGGAGAACAGCGCTCAAGCTCGAGGGGCGTAGTCTCCGGAGGGATGCCATGGGCACGAAAGGCATGGGATCGGGCACCCTGGACGAAGGTGGGCCCCGGTGGGCCGGTGGTTTGGGTGCCGACGCACCTCGGCACCGGCCTTCACGGGATGTGGTGGCAACGACAGCAGGAAGAATCCACCGATAACGAGTGACGGAAACCATGTCCTGGGGCGGTGCAGCCATGGGCCGTTCAGCCGCCGGGCAGATGTCGACAAGCGGCGGGCGTCGGCTATACGACGATAGATCATGCGCCGCCTCGCTGATCTCCGCCACATATCGGGTTCGCTGTGTCGGCGATCACGGTTATCAGGTTGTAGTTGCCGTGGGCGCGGGACCCGGTGAACGTTGCGCCGGGCGACATGAGAACAAGCTTCCGGGGGAAAGCAGCCAGTCGTCGGGCAGATGACGCAATGGTTGCCGGTGACGTTCGAGATCGTGCCCTGGTCGATATTATGTAGTATCGGATTCGCGGCGTTCCAGGGGATGGCGATCAGCCTGGTGGTGCTGGGGGCGAATCTGCTGGGGGATGCGTTGCGCGACATTCTCGATCCGCAGTTGCGGAACTGACCGTTAGCTCCGGCCGGGGAGTGCCCGCGGATTAATGCGCGACCCCCGGTTGGCTCGGAGACGCCAGCCAACGAGGATGATGGCCGTCGAGAGCATGACGAGGAGGAAGGCAGCCGGGAACTCCCACCAGGCGAAGGCGCGACCGTTTGCCGCCCAGAGGGCCCCCACCGTGAAGACATAGCCGGCTGCCGCGCCGACGGCCCCGGTGAAACGAGCACCGGGATGATCGAGGTCGGGAAAACCGGCGATGATAATGGCGATCGCGGGGAACCCGGTGGCCGTGATGTAGATGAAGGCAACGGCGATGGCGAAGAGCCACCCCTGGCCGGTCGCACCGCCCACGATATGGAGCGCGAAGCTCGCGGCGAAGAGTGCGAAGGCGATGCCGAGTCCCCGAACGGTTTGCATGGAAGCAGGGTAGCGGGAAATTGGCGGAGGGTCGCCCGTGTTTACCTGCCAAGAGACCGGACGAGGGAAACAGCGACGATAGCCGCCGTCTCGGCACGGAGGATGTTGGGGCCGAACGAGGTGGCCACAGCGCCGTGGGCAGTCGCCGCAGCGAGTTCGTCGCGACTGAAGCCGCCCTCGGGTCCGATAACGACAGCCACGGCGCCCTGAAGGGGCATGCGTTCCGCCACTTCGGACCACGGTCTGCCGTGCTGCTCACCGATGAAGGTGGGAATCCGCGGACGATTGAGCAGGCTCGAGAACTCGGTGGGAGCCTCGATGACGGGGACGCGCAGGCGGCCAGATTGCTCGGCGGCTTCGATGGCGATGCGCTCCCAGCGGTCCTGGCGCTGGCCGGATGCCGATTCGCCACGGGCGAGATACCCGGTACGCATCGGGCGGATGATGTCGACACCGGCCTCGGTGCATTTCTCGATGGCCAAGTCGAAGAGTTGGGGTCGGATGAGGGCAAGCCATGCTTCGAGGATGATGGGAAGGGCAGGTTCCTGGCGGGTAAGATCCTCAATTTCGGCAAGGGTGGCTGCCTTCGACACCGAGACGAGGCGGGCGCGCCATTCCCGGCCATCACCCGGGAAGACGAGGAAGCTTTCGCCCTCACGAAGGCGCATGACTGACGTGAGGCGGCGAGCCTGGGCCGCATCGAGGGTGATCGGGCCCGGGCCGAGGCGTTCGGGGATATAGAGGCGAGGGACGTGAGCCATCGGCGAAAGTGTATGCGAGCGGCAGGATCGATGGACCGGGTGGTCTGCGCAACACGGCATCGCCGACACTGGCGACAGCGCACCAATCGGTGGGAGGGGGAGCGCCAGGCCTTCCAGCCAGGGTCTGGACTCGCGGAATACACTCAGTGGACTACCACTGCGAGTTCGTCGGAGTCTCTGCCGGTGGTGATGGTCCGAGGTTTCATGCTCGCCTCGGCGTCGCTGTCCCTGATGAGGAGGGCCATGATGATACCGAGCACGGTAAGCACGGCGGCAACGACGAAGGCATCGCGGTAGGCGAGCACCGTGCCATCCTGAACGGCCTGCGGGAGATTGCGGAGGTGGGCAGCGGGGACACCGCCGTGGGCCGTGATGCGATTGCTGAGCACGGTGGCGGAGATAGCGACTCCGAGGCTCTGGCCGACCATACGGCTGACGCTGAAGAGGGAACTTGCACGGCCGGTGTCGATTGGTGAGATGGTGGCGAAGGTGGCGGCCTGCATGGGGACGAGCATCATACCGAAGCCCCAACCGCGGAGGAGCATGATGCCGCGGATGTACCAGAGGTTGGTATCCAGATCGATGAATGCGAGGGTGAGGGTGCTGAATGTGGCCAGTACGAGTCCGGTGGCGATGAGCCGGCGTGGACCAATGAAGCGATACAGGCGGCTCACCGGCTGAGCCATCATCATGACTCCGATAGCCATGGGGAAGGTGGTGAGGCCAGATTCAAACGGGGAGAGGCCCCGTTCGCGCTGGAGGAGGAACGGCAGGAGGAAGAGCGCACCGGAGAAACCGATCATCGAGATGAATTGGGTGCTGGTGCACTGGCGGAAGAGGCGGTTTCGGAAGAGGCGGACGTCGATCATCGGCTGGGTGATACGTAGCTCGGCGGCTGCGAAGGCAGCGAGGAGGGCAGCGCCCGCGACGAGGAAGCCAACCACGCGGGTGTCATCGAAACCGCGGGAGCCTGCTTCGGCGAGGGCATACTGGAGGGAAGCCATACCGGCGGCTGCGAGGGCGAAGCCGTACATGTCAAAGTGGCCGGGGCTCGGCTGCTTGTCCTCCTGGAGGAATCGCCAGCTGACGAAGAGGCCGATGATGCCGACGGGGACGTTGACGAGGAAGATCCACTCCCAGCTCACGTATTCGACGAGGAAGCCACCGAGGATCGGTCCACTCGCAGGAGCGACCGTGGTGGGGATGACCATGACGCCGGATGCCTTCGAGCGCTCACTGGGAGGGAAGGCACGGAAGACCATGGCGGTGCCAACCGGGGTAAGCATGCCACCACCAACACCCTGGAATATGCGAAAGGCGATAAGTGACTCGATGTTCCAGGCCATGGCACAGAGGAACGACGAAAGGGTGAAGACGGAAAGGGCGAACATAAACGTGCGCTTGGTACCGAAGCGATCACCAGCCCAGCCGGAGACGGGGATGAAGACGGCGAGGCTCAGGAGATAGCCCGTGATGACCCATTCGATCGTGGTGGTGGATGCATTGAAGTCCTGGGCGAGCGTTGGAGCGGCGACGTTGACGATCGTGCCGTCGAGAAGGTCCATGAAGAGACCGAAGACGGAGACGAGGGCAACGATGTACTTGTATTCGAATTTCACAGGGTGTCCTCTCCCGCAGAGGTGTGGCGGGGCGATGGTTCGAGGCCGCGAGCCAGAATATCGGCGAATGCGCGGGCTGAATGACGGATTTCATCGCGTGGTTGGGCGAAGACGACCTGGGCCCAGAAGCCCATGGCAAAGCCGAGGCCGGAGAGCGCATGGGCGACACTGTGGATGTTCACGTCGGGGCGGATGCGGCCAGCAAGCTGGAGGCCGGAAAGATGTGATTCGATGGAAACGATGCGCACATCGTTGTACTGGCGGGCGATAACGTCGCCAACTTCGGCGTCGATGCTGGCCTGTGAGACGTTGACGCGCATGATCTCGCGGTTTTCCCACATTGCATCGATCTGGGAGATGAGGAGGTCGGCAATCTGCGCGGCAACGCTGCCTTCGAAAGACGAAAGCCGGGAGACGGTGGCAGCAATTTCGGGAGCCCGGGCTTCGAGGAGGGCGAGAAGGAGCCCGCGCTTGCCGCCGAAATAGCGGTGAATGAGGCCTTCGGAGCAGCGGGCAATCTCGGCGACTTCGCGTGTGGTAGCGGCATCGAAGCCATATTGGGCGAAGACACGGGTTGCGGCGTCGAGGAGGGCGCGTTGACGGCCTTCCTTGTCATGGCGGCCGCGTTCAGGAGGGTGGTCGAGCGGGGGCAAGTCGCTGTCATCGGGAGATAGCATGGGATCGACCTTACAGGAATAAAAAGTGCGCGCGCAAGCACAAGTATGTCACTCGGCCAGGCGCTGCCTCGGGAGGGCCGGGCGTGGCGACACTCCACACGTGGCGATGCCCCCGCCCGTCGGGGTGGGGGCATCAGCATCGATGGTCGTGCGTGGGTTAGCAGTCGGGCTTTTTCCCCGATGTGACGACAACGGCCCCGGAGAGGATGGCGCTCAGGAGGAATAGTCCGATAACGATGAGGGCACTGTCGGACTGGAACCAGTTGAAGGTGGTACCTCCGCCAGCGGACGGGGGATTCGGAGTGGAAGCGGGGCCGGGGGTCTTTTCGCCAGCAACGGTGTTGACCTCGGTAGGAGTATTCGGGGCTTCGGCCGGTCGGATCGTTGGGGTCGGTGTCAGCGCGGGCGTTACCGCGGTGGGCGCGGCCGTTGGGGTTTGGGCGGTGACGACTGCGGGCGGGCTGAAACTCAGAGCTGTGGTAGCCGGGGGCGGCGGAGTCGATTCGTTATTTCGTGTGTTGGTGATGGTGCAGGTGATGTTCTGGCCCACGGTGACGGCCACGATTCCGTTGGCGCAGTTGGGGCTATGCGTGACGACATAGTTGGCAAGATTTGTGCCGGGTTCGGCGAGTTCGCCGATTATGTGCTGGCCGGGGTCGACTTGCTTACTTCCGGAGCCGCCGTTCCCGACGCCGCTGGCGATGGGAGCCCCGTCGACGGTGAGGTCGAACGTGCCGGGGTCGTTGCCGGGAATGAGCACTTTGATCACAGTGATGGTCTGGGTGATGGTCTGTGACTGCTGGACGGTGACTCCGGCGGAGGCCTGGCTGGTGACGGTGGTCGTTCCATCATGACCGGTTGCCGTGGCGTTATTCGTGGTGCTCACGGTGAGGTCCTGCGTGCATGTGTAGGTCCAAGTCTCGGACTGCTGGAGGATGCTATCGGTGTTGGTGTCGCCTGACTGGTAGGTCACCGGGCTGCAGTGATCGTCGGTGACTGTCACGTTGGTCAGCGGGACGTTTCCGGGGTTGGTGACGGTGTAGGTGTAGGTGACGTTGCCACCGCCGGGCGGCAGGGTTGGGGTACTGGGCATCTTGGTGATGTGGATGTCGGGGGAGTCGGGTGTATTGCAGGCCTGGCCACCTGTTGCAGGGAGATCGAAGGTTGCGCTCACGGGCACATTGGGGAACGTTACGGCCGGAGTGATTTGTGTCACGTCGGCCTCGTTTACCAGTTCTTCGGAATGGCAGCGGACTGTGTCGGGGATGTCGGTGGAGACGGTCACAACGAGCGTACCTCCGGCATTCACCTGGCAGGGGATTCCGGCCTGGATATCGTTGGGGTTGGTGGAGGTGCAACCACCGGATCCAGAGGTGCCTTCATAGTGTGCATAGGGTGGCGTCTGGCAGGTATGCCAATCGTCCAGACAGTCGGTGATGGTCAGCGTCGCCAGCGCGGTATTGGGATTCTGGATGGTGATGTGCCAGTAAACCTTGCCGACTCCGTCATTGGATGAGACGCCGGATTTCGTGACGAGGATATGTTGGGGTCCACTGTTGGGCCCTTCCGCGGCCGCGGTTGTGGGTTCGATGACGCGTGCACCTACCAGGATGACGGTGCTGATGATGCCGAACACGCTCGAGATTGCGAGAAGTGCCCACCACCGGGTGCGCACTGCCTGGTTCAACATCGTGACTCTCCCTTATGGCGTTGTTGGGCTATCGGGGCTGGCGGGAATGCCAAGCTCGTCCGGGTGCCGCTATGGTCCGGTGGTTGGTGTGTGGCCAGGCACCGGATATGTGGTAGCTGTTGAGGTGGTGGTCGAGGTGCCAGCCGGGGTTGCGGATGGCGTGCCCGTGACTGAACGGGTAGAGGCGGTCGTGGGTGCCGGTGCCTCGGCTGGCGGGGTTGGAATCGAGTTGCTCACCGGCGACCTTGGTGTGCCAGGCGGGAGGACGAATACCGGGTCGCTGCTCGACGTCGTGCGGCGATTGACGATGGGGCTGGTAGTCTCGGTGGCCGTGGGCGCCGGTGACGGTGTGCGTGTGGCGGTGCCTGTGGGCGATACGCTCGATGTGGCCGAGGGCGTGCTGGTTGCGGTGCCAGTGCTCGCATGCGACGGAGACGGGGACGGGCTACCAGTGGCGGCCGGAGCGGCGGTCGGTGTCTCGGTGGCAGTTGGTGAGAGCGTCGGTGTCGGGGTGGCGAGCGCGACGGAGTTCGTTTTTGACTGCGGCGAAGGGTCCGTTGCCGGAGACGGGCTGGATGTTGGGGAGGGGGCAGGCGACGGCGCAGTGACGGATGGCCTCGGTATCTCGATCTTGATGACCGCGCCGGGAACCACCTGTGAGCCGTTGAATGCACCGGCAGCGCCCGCGCTGGCAAGGGCGAGGACACCGATGCTCAGTATGCCCAGAGTGAAGATGCCGAGGCCCAGCGACGAGCCGAGGAAGCGGAGGACCCGGCGGCCGAGCGAGTTGCCGGCTGTATGGAGTTCGAGTTCCAAGGCCGGCGGCTCGGTGTAGTAGGGATCGGCGGGATGGGCGCCGAAGTGCCTCCATGGTGTCACGGGATTACCCCCGACTCATTCGGTTCCCCGGATCTGTCGGCTCCGTGTGGCACGGTAACGGCGGTGGGACGGGTGCGGCGGATGCGATGTGCCACTTCCCAGGCTATCCAGGTGATGGCTATGAGCCCGGCGACGGTGAAGAGAAGCACCTGGACGTTCACCCCGGTAGCCAGGAGGCCGAAGGTTGGGATGCTGAACCATAGCTCGCCATGGAATTGGGCCGCCTGGATTTCGTCGGCATCGAAGGTAGCGTTGGCATCGCCCTTGGTTCGGAAACGGAACTCGGTGTTCTGGCCAAGAACCTTGCCTGTTGCTCCATCGTGAAGGGTTGAGATGATCCGGTTCACTGCTGCGACGCGATGGACCAGGGGCAGACCGGCCACAGTGCTCACGTAGACGATGTCGCCCTCTTTGATGTTGGGCATGTCGGCGGGCTTGATGACTGCTACGTCGCCCTTTTCGAGAGCGGGAGACATACTCTGGGACTTCACGGTGAGGATGTGATAGTCCATAAATTGAGTTGCAATGACGCTGACGGAGGCGAGACCGAGCGTGACGCCGAAGATGGTGCCCGCAACAACTAGAACTGCGGCCTTGAGCCAGCGTCGTGAACGTCCCATCTCCATGCCTTCCTCCGTGTGGTGTCTTACCCGTGTGTGGTGGAGAAGGGAGCCGACGGGAGCGGCTCCCTTCTCCCATGAGGGCTTAGGTGCCGGTGCTCGTGACGGCAGTGTTGACATCGACGCGGACGGTATAGGCGACCTGGGCGCCCGCACAGCTATCCGGGGTTCCGGAGTTGAGCGACATCTCAACGTTGTAGCGGCCTGCAGTCAGGCCGGGCTCTTCGTCCCTATGGCCGGTGTGGCCGGGATCAACGACCTGGAGTCCGGTTCCATCCTGCGAGTACACCTTGCTGCCGAAGTAGCTGCTGACACCGCAGACCGTCGGGATGACGTGGTCGATATTCACGGTGCCACCAACGATGCGCAGGGCGAAGTTGCTATTGGAGTGATTGGTAATCCACCCATCACCGATAATTCGCGATGTACCGTCGTTGGGGCCAAGGTAAACAGCTGGTTCCTGCTCGTAGTTCAGGTCCCAGGTGACGCTGCCGATCTTGATGTTGTTCTCACCAGTAGTCTGGCTGTTGGTCCAGGCGAAGGCGCCGCCGAGGATGATGGCGCCGGCGATGCTGAGAAGCATCGTGCCGCCGAAGATCTTGCGCATCATGAGAAGGTTCTCTCCTTGAGTTGCCTGTGTACCCGCGGGCATGCCGCGGCGCAGTCGATGACGTTGAGTGGGGGATGAGGGTGTGGAAACTATGCGAGTCCCGGACGCTCCTTTCCGGGCCGCAGTGGAGAGGGGAAAAGCCGGGGAAACACCTATCGAGGGAAGGGTGTCTTCGGCTTCATGCTCGCTCAGAAGTTGGTAAACTCGAGGAGCAAGGGCACCGTCCAGGCTCTCCTTGCGACCCAGGCCCCGACTGGCTGCAATCCAGACGGGGCCTTGCTGTACTCTCCCTTGTTGCGCCGGAGTAACCCGGGCACGAATTGCAGTGTATGACGGTGATACGGTTAGTCAATATCGAGTCTTAACGGAACGGAATATTGGTTACGAAGGAAATTAGCGAAGTCCTGATCCCGAACCACTCATTTTCGAATCTGGGCACTGCATAATTGTCTGAGAGTATTTCGAAATCCGAACATCATTCGAACATAAGGAAACCGTATCAGGCTCGCTATTCTTGGTGGCGAGGGTGCTACAAAGCGGGCCAGCGATAGCGCAACGTCATGTCGGACGAGGGCCACCCCACTACATCGACATTTGGGCTGGCGAACTCAACAACTGCCGAAACAACTCAGTTCTGGGCGCCGGGGCCCTCGAACTTCCGGCGACGGTGTTCGAGGGCCTCTTCGCGGGTTCGGGAGAGGAGGTCGTCGATAATCTCGGCAAGCTGTGCGACGCGTTCAGCGGCGGTTTCGGGTTCGAGGAGGCGCTGGCGGGTCTCTTCGTCGGCCTGGAGCCACGGCCCGATGAAGTCGACCATCTGGTGGGGGTCAGCGGGGAGCTTGAGGCCACGTGCCCACTGGTCGGTGAGGGAGAGCGCAAGGCGGAAGTAGACGGGGAAGGTGGCGCGAACGGTTTCGAGGGCTGTATCGAGCTGGCGGCTGGCGTATGGGAGGGAGTCTTCGATCGGGGTGATTTCACCGTGGGGATAGGGGCGTGGATCGAGCATGCGCAGGAGCCGGAAGCGCTGAACTCCACGGGCGGTGATGGAGAAGTGGCCACGGCCTGTCTCGGTGCAGGATTCGATCCGTGCGAGGGTGCCAACATCGTATGGGACGGCTCCGCCACCGACTTCCTGCCCTTCGCGGATGAGGACGACGCCAAACACGCCGCCGGATTCGAGAAGCTCGCTGATCATGACGCGATAGCGCTCTTCGAAGATGCGAAGCGGCAGCGACATGCCAGGAAAGAGCACGGTTCGGAGGGGGGAAAGGGGTATCCGCACGTCGCAGTCCGGGTTTGGCCGGGCTCAGGAGCGAGCGAGCCAGTCTTCGAGTTCGCCCTGGTGCTCGGCGAAGTGCTCGATACCGGCGGCCTGGAGGAGGCGGTTACCGATGCGGGGGCGGCCTTTTTCGGGATCGATGCCGAACTGCGAGTCGTCGAGGGCGCGAGCAGCGGCAACATAGCGGTCGTACGCGGCATCCCAATCGGTGAGGGCGGCCCGGCCTGGCTTGGCGTTGAGGGCGAATTTCGCGTTCCAGGCGTCGGTGTCGGCATAGTTGACGCCTTCCGGGGTGGGGCGTTCACCACGGGCAACGCGTTCGAACGAGCCGGTCATTTCGCCGTACCAGCCGGACATGTGAGCGAGGAGTTGGGAGAGATTCCAAACGCCGAGCCAGGTTTCATCGAACCTGGAATCGGGGAGAGCGGCGATGCGGGAGCGGAAGTTGTCGTGAGCGGCCTGGAGTTCAGCGAGGATGGCGGCCTTATCGGACATGGCGCGGTCCCTCCGGATGGTCTGCACAAATCATTGTAGGGGATCGGCTTCAGCCGCGGCGGATCCAGGTGCGTTGAATCATCACCGTCTCAGAGACGGCAGTGAGCTGATCGGCAGATTCTTCGATGGCCTGGCTCGGAGCGGGGGTGATGTCGCGGCGGCGTTGTGGCCTGGTGCGCAGTGCGGCGTTGGCGGCGGTGCGTGCTGACTGAGCGGCAAGGTATTTGCCGGCGAGGCCCATACCGACCTGGAGGGCAGTGCCGATCGCGAGGGCGGTGGCGGCTTTCTTGACAGGCGCGGGCAGGGTGGCACGCTGACGCTCGACGGGTGCAAGGGGTTTGGGTTGTTCGGTGACCATCGGTAGCTGATGCAGCGCGGCGAGATACATGCCGCACTTGCGGCAGTAGTTATCGCCCGGCTGGTAGGCGGTTGTGCAGTCGGGGCAGCTGAGGCTCTCGGTGGTCATCGGGGGATTATAACGGGCCTGCGCACCGAGGGACCGGGAAAGCCGATTGGAGCAGTCGGCGAGAATACGGATGCGTGCTGAAATCGACACTTATGCAGGTATAAACATATCAGCTAGCATCGTTGAACATGATGATCGGAGCAGAAGATCCGGTAGCGCACGGGTGGCAGCTCCCGGCGGAGACATCGAGCTTCATAGGTCGCGGCGCTGCTCTTCGACGAGCGGAAGAACTCGTTCGGGAACATCGATTGGTCACGATCGTGGGCGCGAGTGGCGTCGGGAAAACACGGTTGGCTTTGCGTGCGGCTCTTGGATTGCGCAGGGATTTTCGCGACGGTGTGCGCTTTGTCGGCCTGGCAGACACCGTCGATGCGAGCCACGTAAGTGGCGAGTTTGTGCGGGCATTCGGGATCGAAGATTCCCCCGGTTGCGAAGCGGCGAGTTTGGCACTCGCCCTTGGTGAGCGGGCGATCCTCATTGTGGTGGACAACTGCGAACAGGTTGCCGAGGCATGTGCGCGGATGGTGCTCGCCGCGCTCGAATCCGATGTGATGCTTCATGTGCTGGCAACGAGCCGTGAGGCGCTTCGGGTGCCTGGGGAGGTCGTCCTTCCGCTGGGAACGATGGAGTTGCCGGGGGCAGGTGAGGAGGATGCTCAGCGGCTGAGCGGGAATAAGGCAGTGCAACTGTTTGTGGAGCGGGTGGCCGAGCACGATGGCACGATCGGACTGACCAAGGAGGAGTTGCCGCTCATCGGCGAACTGTGTCGACAACTTGACGGCATCCCGTTGGCAATCGAACTGGCGGCCGGAGCAGTGGCAGTGGTTGGTCTCGAGCGGATCGTCTCGCTTGCAGCCGGGGGGCTCGTGCTCGACCTGCCTGGTGCGCGTGCACCCTCCCGACACAGTTCGTTGCGAGCGGCGATCGAGTGGGGTTATTCGCTACTCGAGAATGCGGAACGTGCATTGCTCGCGCGGCTCGCTGTGTTTCGTGATGGCTGGACGCTCGACGCGGCGATCGCAGTCTGTATGGGACCGGGCACTGATTCGTCGCGCCAGATCGTGTTGACGTTATCGTCACTGGTAGACAAGTCGTTTGTCGTGACGCAGGGAGCGGGGCAGGGACGGCGGTTCCGCCTACTTGAACCGGTGCGCCAGTTTTCAGCCGAGTTGATGCAAGACCCCGACGCCAAATTGCGGCTGCACGAACGGCACGCAGCTTACTACGCGGGGTTGCTTCGCCGGGAGGAATCCGGTTTCAGCCGTGGGCACCGTGAAGTGGCAGTCAGCGTGATCGAGCAGGAGATCGGTAACCTGCGGGAGCTGATGGATTGGGCATTCAGCGATGGAACGAATAGCTCGGCGGTAACACTGGGGATGGAAGTTGCCGGCCGGTTGTTCCTCTACTGGCATTTCCATGGGCCTCGGGTGGAGGGGTTGCATTGGGCTGAGCGCGGCATCGCGTTGGGCGCGGAGCGGAACGATGGCATCGCCGCCGAACTGTACCGAGTGGCAGGCGAATTGACATGGCTGCTCGGCGACGACGAAGGTGCGTTCGCCCTGCTGCGCCGGAGCATCACCATGTGGCGTGCACTGGGTGACCGGCGAGGACTGGCCTATGCGTTGCAGGCAATAGCTCCACTGGAGTGCGGTTCAGGCCGCTGGGGTGCAGTTGAGGAGAGCCTCGGACTCTTCAACGAAGAGGGTGACCAATGGGGACAGGGGCTCGTGTACTTCGATGGCGGGATCATCGCCATGCAAGACGGTGACTTCGAAACCGCGGAGATGTGGATGGAGAAGGCGCTCCTCCAATTCCGAATGCTTGGCGACGACTGGTTTGGGGCCCAAGTACTCAATCACCTCGGGGATGTTGCGCGGCAGAGGGGAGATACCGGCGGCGCGCTGCGGCGGTATGGTGAAGCGCTCGTGCTCTGCCGGCAACTACGAGACGGGGTATTGCTGCCGAGTGTGTATTCGAACCTGGGCGCTACAGAGTTGGGGCGAGGGCACACACGCAGGGCACTGGAGCAGTATCGCAGGGCGCTTCGCGAATTCCGAAACCGGGGAGATACTCGGGGCGTGGCGGAGTGCCTGGTGGGAATCGCCGGGGTTCGGGTGGCGATGCGCCAGCCTGTGCCGGCAGTCGAGTTGTTCGCGGCCGCATCGCAGCTGTTCACGAGTAGCAGGACCCGCCCATGGGTCGTGAATATGGGATCAGCAGGGCTTGGCACCGAGGTAGCACACGCACAGCTCTCAGCGGAAAAATTCGGGCGAGCGTGGGCCCGGGGTTCGGCACGCCGAGCAGCCGATGTAATCACCCAGGCGTTAGCGGGGGACTTGACGGTGGCCGCGGATGCTGGTGCCGCGAGAGCCGCGGGCCTGACCGGCCGGGAGGGGGAGGTCGCGATGTTGATGGCGCGCGGGCTGAGCAACCGGGCGATAGCAGAGCGGTTGGTAATTGCAGAAGGAACGGCAGGACTCCACGCAAAGCGGGTGCTTCAGAAGCTGGGCTGTCACTCTCGGGCCGAAGTCGCGGGGAAGCTGCAGCCACAGGGCTGATAGCGCCACCAGAAGGGGATCGTTGCGGCCAGAATATCCCAAATAGGAGATGGCAGCCGTTCCCGCTCCGGATATATCTGTACGTGCCGGTGCGCTCAATGCTCACCGAGTACACAACACACGGAAGGGACAACCAACATGACAACGCCAGCTCGCACCTACACACCACCTCGTGGGCATCGCGTGCTCCTGGAGAACGAGCGGGTTCGGGTAATGGAGGTACGTATCGCGCCGGGCGAGCGGTCGGGGATGCACGAACATCCGGCCTGCGTGGTCTACGCACTCAGTAACTCGCGCGTACGGTTTTCGTTCAAGGATGGGGGTAGCCAGGAGTCGGAGAGCAGGATCGGCGATGTGGTGTTCTCACCTGGTGGCTGGCACGAGGTCGAGAACATCGGAGTAACAGAAGACGCAGGCATCATCGTCGAACTCAAGGTTTAAAATCGAGGGTTCCTGGGCGCCTGGGTTCCCCGGCGCCCTCCGGGCCTTTCGGCGCCTACAAGTCAATCGAGGTCTCGACGACGCCCGTAAGATCGAGAGGGTGACCGGGAGGGAGCGCGAGGGCACCGGTGGCGAGGGCACGCAGGGTTTCGACGAGGAAGGGGCGTTCGCGCTGGACGCCGCGGGCACGGATATCGGCGAAGAGGGGGGTCTCCTGGAGTTCGGCGATGGGGATTCCTGGCGGAGGAGGGTTGCACCAGAGGTCTTCATTGCGGGTATCGTGGATGGAGTAGCGGCAGAAGCTGATAGCGGGCCCGCGGTCGACGTCGCCGGTGACGAGGTTCATCATGCAGCCAGACTCGGTGGCGCGGGTGTGGATGAGCTCGGCGATAACTTCCTGGTAGGTTCCGATGGGGCCGTCGGGCAGCGCGGGATGGTCGTTGATGAGGGTGAAGCGGCCATAGAGTGGCTCGGTGGCGATGAGCATGTATCCGAACATGACGCCAAGGTCGAAGGCTGTCTTTGCGAGGGTGTGGGCAACGGCCTCATCGTACTCGAGCCTCCAGGGCTGCAATGGCTCGCCGGGTCTCGAGAGTCTGCCGCCGCGGGCTCTGCGAAAAGCGACCGAGGAGAGGGTTTCGACGGGGATCGCATGGGATTCGGCCATGGCGATAAGGCGGTCGGTTGGCTCGGCTTCACCGCGACTACGGTTCAGGAAGATGGTGGCGATTTGAACGGGGAGGTCGTTCTCAATCGCTTCGAGGGTGTATTCGAGTGCGCCGTAGGAGCCGGGGCCGCGACCGGTGGTTAGCCAGGCGATTCGCAGGGGCTTCATCATTCGTCATCGTCGTAGGCGGGTTCGATTTCGTGGAGGCTGGCTTCGTCTTCACCGAGGCGTTCGTGGAGTGTGCGGACCTTGAGTTCGGCAGCCTCGAGGATGTCGCGGAGCTTGTCGACGAGGGCGGCGCCTTCTTCGTAGAGCGCGAGGGACTGCTCGAGGCCCAGATTACCCTGCTCAAGGCGGCGGGCTTTCTCTTCGAGGGCAGCGTAGAGCTGTTCGAAGGACTCGGTGGTCATCAACTCACCTCCGTCCAGAACGCACCATCGCTCACGGAAATTACGAGGCGCTCACCTGGTTTCACCTTCTTGATGCTGTTGACCACGGCACGCTTGCCGGAGGCGTGCTGAACGATAGCGAATCCACGGCTGAGGGTTGCGCGGGGATCGAGGGTGGCGATCCGGGCGCGGGCGTACTCGAAGCGGGCACGGTCGTTGGAGTATGCGCGTTCGAGTGATGCCGTGAGATGGCGGAGGAGGTCGTTGACGTTGCGGGCCCTGCCGGGGATGTCGGGGAGAGCACGTTCGAGCCGGTAGAGCAGGGATTCGACGGCGCTTACCTGCTCGGCGATTGCGTCGTGGGCGCAGGAGCGCATGGCACGATCGATGCCGTACAGGGTGCGGTCGAGTTGATGGATGTCGGGGGTGCTGCGCTCGGCGGCGTTGCTGGGAGTCGCGGCGCGAAGGTCAGCGACAAGGTCGGCTATGGTCTCATCAGTTTCGTGGCCGACGCCGGAGACGACGGGGACGGGGAAGCCGAAGATGGCGCGGGCGACGCGTTCATCGTTGAAGGCCCAGAGGTCCTCCATGGAGCCCCCACCCCGGGCGACGATCGCGAGGTCGAGGGCGGGCTCGCGGGAGAGGCGTCGAAGGGCGCCGACAATCTGGCCGGGAGCTGATTCACCCTGCACGAGGGCGGGGGCGAGGACGAGCGTGGCGAGGGGCCAACGATGGGAGAGGACCTTCTTTATGTCCTGGATAGCCGCGCCGGTGGGCGAGGTGACGATACCGATGGTGCGCGGGAACTGCGGCAGCGGGCGTTTCCGGCCGGGATCGAAAAGGCCTTCGGCCTCGAGTCGTTGCTTGAGCTCTTCATACTTCGCGGCGAGGAGACCGATCCCCTCGGGGCGGATGAAATCGCACTTGAACTGGAGTTCGCCCCGCTGGGGGTAGATGCCAACACGACCATGAGCGAGGACGCGGTCACCGTCTTTGAGGTCGAGGTTGGGAAGGTCGCCACGGAAGAGGACACTACGGATGAGAGCGTTTGGGTCTTTGAGAGAGAAGTAGCGGTGGCCTGCCTGGGAGCGAGTGTAGTTGGAGACCTCCGCCTGGAGCCAGATATCGGAGAAGAGCTCGCTACCCTCAATGACCTCCTTGAGGACGCCGAGGAGTTGGGAGACGGTGAGCGCGGCCTGCACCGTTGGATTGTCGATTGCCGATTGGCGATTCGTCCAATTCGCGATTCACGATCCACGATTTTCGATTGGAGGAACTCGGCCAGGCGACGATTCCGGTTGGTGCGACATGACGTTCTGTTGACCCTGAATGTATAGGGAGGATAGGCTCGGCGGGCGCGAGCGGCGCATGAGGAGGCGACCGGCATGGAAAAGACGATGACTGGCACTGCCGGGGTGAGCCTGACGGGTGGGCGATAGGTTCCTCCGAGAACCAGATTCCCATGAGTGCTCACCCGGGCGCGCCGGCGGACTTTCGGCGACGCGATTGCACCGTGCGTTGCACGGGGTGTAACTCAAGGGAGTTGCTGCCTTGTCCCTCTTGCTTGATTCCGGCGTAGTGTGGATTGCTGGCGCCATGTCGGGGTACCCCGGACGCTGGGCGATCTGCGGCGGCTGGGCGGTGGATTGTTGGCTTGGCCGGGTGACACGCAGACACGGGGATTTGGACGTCTGCGTGTTCGCCGAGGACCAGGAGGCATTGTTTGCTCATTTCGCCGACTGGAACCTGATACCACACGACGCGAAAGCGCCAGAGAACCACGACCTCTGGACGGGCTGGCTGCTGGAACTGCCAGCGCACATTCATGGACGGCCGGAGGGGGAAGAGAATCGCCGGCTCGTGACGCAGTGGGTGACCCCGCCGTACAGGAACGCCAGGGACGGGCTGGATGTCGAGTTCGTCATCAACGAACGCAACGGTGAGGCGTGGGTGTTGAACCGGCGAAGCGGCACCGTGGCACCGTTCGAGGAGGCAGTGGCCGATATCGGCGGGGTGCCGACGGCATCGCCAGGGGTGCTGGCGTTCTACAAGGCGACGGCGTACCACGGAGACACGCGGTACGACCGTCCATACGACGAGGCGGACTTCGAGGCACTGCTACCGTTGCTGGGGAGCGCCGAACGAAGACGGGTGGCAGGTTGGATTTCAGCGGTGAACGAGGACCACCCCTGGCTTACGCGGCTCTGATCGCCGATGCGAGGGTGCCCCGCCGGCCGGGGCACTGCTGTCGTCCCGGGGGTTGGCCCGCGGGTGGTTAATCAGACGCGTTCGATATAGGCGCCGGAGTCGGTGTTGACGCGGATCTTCGTGCCTTCTTCGATGAAGAGGGGGACCTGGACGACGAGGCCGGTCTCCATGGTGGCGGGCTTGGTGCCACCGGTCGCGGTGTCACCCTTGAAGCCGGGGTCGGTCTGAGTGACGGTAAGTTCGACGGTGATGGGGAGTTCGACACCGATGACCTCATCGCCATAGAGGACGAGTTCGCAGGTATCGTTTTCCTTGAGGTACTTGTCGGCGTCGCCAACCTTGGCCGCGTCGACGGGGATCTGCTCGTAGTTTTCGGTGTTCATGAAGTGGAAGAACTGGCCGTCGTTATAGAGGAACTGCATTTCGCGGCGTTCGACGCGGGCACGGTTGAACTTGGTACCTGCCTGGAAGGTTTGCTCGATGATGCTCCCGGAGCGGACGTCGCGGAACTTGATGCGGACCTGGGCGGAGCCGCGGCCCATCTTGATATGGGAGTAGTCGAGGATCGAATAGAGCTTGCCATCGAGTTCGATGGTGGCGCCCTTTTTCAGTTCGCCGGTGGAAATCACGGTTAGGCTCCTGCAGGTATGAGTTTCGGGGCGTGGCCAAGCACGCGGGCACGTCCGCTCTCGAGGACGACGATATCCTCGATCCGTACGCCTCCCCATCCGGGAAGGTAGATGCCGGGCTCAATGGTAAACACCATTCCCTCTTCCAAGGTATCTTCCGAGCTGAGGCCGAGGTAGGGAGATTCGTGGACCTGGAGGCCGACACCATGGCCGAGGCCGTGGCCGAAGCGTTCGCCGTAGCCACGAGCGGCGATCACGTCGAGGGCGAGGTTATGGGCCTGGACACCCGTCATACCGGGCTCGATCTTCTCGATTGCATTGCGCTGGGCTTCAAAGACGATCTCGTAGATCTCGCGGAACCTGGAGTCGGGCTGGCCAAGGACAACCGTGCGGGTGAGGTCGGAGCAGTAGTGGCGGTGCTGCGCGCCCATGTCGATGACGATGGGCTGGCATTCGCCGAGCGGTGCCCCGGTTGGCTTCGCATGGGGCATGGCGGCTCGCGGTCCGGCAGCGACGATGGTGTCGAAGGAGATGCTCTCAGCACCCAGGGCGAGGACGTTCTGCTCGAAGATGGCAGCGGCTTCGAGCTCGGTCATCTCGGGGCCCAGGCGGGCCAGGAGGGATTCGAACGCTTGATCTGCGATATCGATGGCGCGCTGGAGGAGGGCAAGCTCTTCCGCATCCTTCCGGCGGCGGAGATTCTCGACGATGAGCGGTGCGGGAACGAGCTCGGGGCGATCGAGGGAAGGCATGTCGTCGATGCGTTCGTTGAGGGCGAGCCATGAGGCGAGGCTGGTATCGGCACGGCTGACACCGACCTTTTTGCCGGAGAGACGGGCTTCGCGGAAGAGCTTCGGCCACCATTCTTTCGAGGCTCCAAGAGCCGGGAAGACGGTGAAGCCACGGGGGACGACTTCGCGCCCGGCCTGCTCGGTGTAGCGGAAGTCGGCGGCAAAGAGCGCCTGGCTGGCGGTGATGAGCGCCCAGCCTGTGGAGCCAGTGAAACCAGAAACGTACCGGCGGTTGTCATCGTGACGGCCGAACATGTCCTCAACGGCGGCACCAATGAGGAGGGCGTCCAGGCCGGCCTCGGTGATGGCAGTGCGAATACGATCGAGGCGGTCGGTCATGGTGTCGCTCCGGGTGCTCAGGCGGGTGCGGGTGCGGGTGCGCCGAGGTGGTCGAGCAGGAGATTCGTCGCGACAGTGTATCCGGCAGGGCCGAGGCCGGTCACCTGCCCGAGACAGACGGGGGAGATGAAGGAGCGGTGACGAAAGCCTTCGCGGGCATGAGTGTTTGAGATGTGGACTTCGACGACGGGGATGACGATAGCCTCGATTGCATCGTGAAGGGCAACAGACGTGTGGGTGAACGCGCCTGCATTGAGGATGACACCATGCGCGAGCTTGCGGTGCTCGTGAAGGAAGTCGATGAGGGAGCCTTCGTGGTTGCTCTGATAGCAGATAAGGGAAGCGGCGCGGGCGTTGGCGGCGGCAGCGACGCGGGCCTCGATATCGAGGAGCGTCGTTGTCCCGTAGACCTCGGGTTTGCGTTCGCCGAGGAGATTGAGGTTAGGGCCATGGACCAGGAGGATGGTGGTGGGTTGGCGATTGCCGGTTGCCGATCGCGGGGTGGGCATGTGGCGATCCTAGCTGCTCGCCGCCTGGCGTTTTCGGCGAGGGGATTCAAGGGATTGCTCGGCGAGCTTCTGCCACGCCTCGGCGCTGACTTCGGCGAGCCTGGCACGGCTAACGTGGGTGTAGATCTGGGTGGTGTTGGCGCTCGAATGCCCGAGGAGGTCCTGGACGATGCGGAGGTCGGCGCCGCCATCGAGGAGATGGGTGGCGAACGAATGGCGGAGGAGATGGGGGTGGACGTCTTCGCTGATACCGGCGGCGAGGGCATGACGCTTAATCAGCATCTGGACGGAGCGAGCAGTGAGGCGGGTACCAAGGCGGCTGAGGAAGAGCGGCGCCCCGCGTTCCGGTCGGGACCTGGAACCATGGATCCCGGGGGACAGGAGCAACGGGCGAGCATCGCGCAGGTAGGTTTCGAGGGCTTGCATGGCGGGTTCGCCGAAGAGAACAAGGCGTTCCTTTGCCCCTTTGCCGTGCACGATAGCGGAGGCGTCTTCGATGCTGACCTGGCCAGCATCGAGGGCGACAAGTTCGGAGATGCGAAGGCCGCCGCCGTAAAGGAGTTCGAAGATGGCACGGTCGCGGAGACCGGCGGGCGTTGTAGGGTCGGGTGCGGCGAAGAGGGCATCAATGATGGAGTGGTCGAGGACCCTGGGGAGACGCTTTGGGCGCCTGGGAAGGGCGATGCCGTAGAGGAGATCGCGTTCGGTGGCGCCTTCGCGGAGGAGGTACTTGTAGAAGCCGTGGATGGTGCTCGTGCGGCGGGTGATTGAGGCGGGGACGATTCCCTGGTCCTTGAGTTCGCCGAGATACTGGCGGGCAAGCTGGCGGGTAACCTCGAGGGGGTCGGTCGCATGGTCGCGGCACCAGGCGAGGAAGCTGCCGATGTCATTTCGGTAGTTGCGGATGGTGTAGGCGGAGCGGTTGCCTACGACGAGGAGTTCGCGCAGATAGGCATCGAGGAACGCTTCGGCTGACTTGTGGGCGAGGGTCGCCATGGTCAATGGCGATTGTCGATTGCGAATCGACGATTGTCGATTGGAGATCAGTCGTAGCCGTAGGTTCGGCCGGATGCGAGGGTATTGGTCTTCAATTCACCGTGTGACCAGTGCGTACCAATGGCCTGGACGAATTCAGGGCGCACGAGCTTGGCCCGTGCGACGAGGTAGTGAGGCGTCTCGTAGCGGACGTAAATGCCCTCAGGCGGCCCGGATTTCAGCCGGGATTCCGCAAGCAGCGACCGGAGACCGGGAAGGTCGAAACGGCCGGTGGCGAGGAGTGGAACGATGGCAAGGCCGAGCCGCGCGGCGAGTTCATCGCGACGGCCAGTGCTCCAGAATCGCTGCTCTTGCCGGTCGAAGACATCGAAGAGGAGGAACCAACTCGGGAGCTGTGTGTAGGTGACGCTATGAACTGCATAGCACCACTCTCCGAAGAGCATGAGGTCGGGGAAGAGCGCATCTGCAAGGCGGTGCTCGCGGGCGGCCAGCCAGCGAAAGAGGGGGACGAACTGAGGGTGAGCGTGGCCAGGAGAAAGGTAGGAGCCGCGATTCTGTGCGCGCAGCACCCCGTTCTCATCGAGTGAAAGGCCGACGTTGGCGCCATCGACCTTTTCCTCTACGACAACGTCGTGGGTGAGGAGATCATCCGCCTCGCCAGGGGTGAGGAGTTTGTCATCACGCGGTTGTCCCGGGCCAAGCCAGGCGAGATGGGGTGTGCGGGGGAACCGGAAGAACTCGGTCATTGGCGCATCTTCTCGGTGTACTTCCGGGCGACCGCATCCTCGCAGAGGAAGGTAATTCGGACACCGGCCTCTCTGAGTGCAGCCCGCCAACCCCACCACTTGGTATCGAACGCTTGCAGGACTGGCGGGTGCTCGGGGTGGGCGGCGGCGACCGCAAGGAACTTGCGATCGGACGGGTCGTAGACGACGTCGGCGGGAGGGAGGGGGAGTTCGGCAAATCCCTGATCGTCGCCGGCGGGGGTTATAGCCACGCGGGTGACGCGCTCGCCACCCCACTCGTGTGTGAGGAGCCACTTGAGGAAGGCATCGCCGGGGCCGGGTTGTCCGCTGGCACTGAGATTCGAGCGATACTCGGCGACGATGCTCCCGGCGTCATCGATGAAGACGTGGCCAGACGCAATAACGGCTTGCAGTGCCTTTGCGCTGGCAGCAACGCAGGAGGGAGGCGCGTCATCGTTTGCACCGTTTGCGGTGGTCGTGACGTTGGTATCGACCACACATCGCAGTGGAACACCTGTCATGCCGAACCCTGCTGCATTCGCCTTGCCTGGGCCTCCGTCCTGGCGACGAGATCTCCCATCTCGTCCCCAAAGAAGTGTTCTGGCCAATTGCGGATGTTGCCGAAGTCATCGACATCGAGTTCTTCAACCTGGGCGCCGGTTGCCCCGCTGTGCACAAAGTAGAGGGCGGCATCTTCCCTCGCGAGGCGCTCCTCAGCCACTCGACGCTGGAGCCGGCGGAGGAAGTGCTCCGAGTGGCTCTGGATGATGAACTGACAGTCACGCGGGGCGTCGTTTTCACGTGCGTGGATCGCATCGATGAAGAGGTCGGCGAGGGCTGCCTGGGCCCGTGGATGAAGATGAACCTCGGGCTGCTCGAAGATGACGATGGAGCGGCGAGGGACGTAGAAGCACTCGACGATGACGGGGAGGACCTGGCTAACACCGAAGCCAACGTCAGTGAGTTTGACGGCGGGGGATGCGGGTGCAGTTGTGACGAGGATTTCGTGCTCATGCCGGCCGGTGCCGAGCGGGTGGATTTCGAACTCGTGGATGAGGCCCATCTTCTGGAGGGATTCGGCAACAAGGCGGGGAAGTTGGATTGGCGATTGTCGGGGGCCGAGGCTAAACGCACGGTCGCCGGAGGCGAGGATTGCTTCGATTGCCAGGGCTCCGCGTTCTCCCACGTGTTCCGGGACCTCGCCGGACCACAGGTAGAGCCGCCGGGGGTATTCGCGGAGCGGCCCTACGTAGTAGATGCTTGCGAGCATCCGCTCGAGTTCGAGGGCGAGATCGGCGGCGAATGCGGCGTTCTCATAGCTGGCCTGCACTTCGGCGGGAAAGCCATAGAAACGCAAGGGTGCCGGTAAGCCGTCGGCACGATCCCGGACACGGGCGAGAACGATGCCTTCTGCTCGCAGGCTGAAGGATTGCGTGGCATCGGTCCCGGGTGCAGGTGGTTGCTGCTCCATCGCCAGGGCGAGGATTTGCTTCTCGTGGTCGCGCAGGTCGTAGCGAAAACGGTCAACACGCGGCTGAGCCCGGGCGTCCCCACGGAGGGCGGCAGTGAACTTGATGTTGTCTCCGGCGTAGCGTGCTCCTGAGAGCGGATCGTGAAACTCGAGGGCGCGAGCCAGTGTCCACGCGAGGGTGAATTGAAGCGGTTGGGAGAGGTCGTGTCCGTGAACGATGTCGGCGAAGCTGCCCGCATCAACGATGCTATGGCTGTCTCCGAGGTGGAGGGCACGTTGCCGGTCGGAGGATTCGGCGGTCTGTTTCAGGAGGAGCAGGAGTTGGGGGATGCTGGTCTTGCCGGCACTGTTGGTGCCAAAGAGGACGGTAAGGGGTGCGAGGCGAATGTCACCAGAGTCGCGCCACGCTTTGAAGTTCTCGAGCCGGAGCCGGGTGAGCATGTTCGGTGCTTCCTACCTGGGGCGCCCGCGGGGACGCGGCCAGCTCCTGATCACCGGCTGGCAGACAAGAAGAGGATAGCACGGACGGGTGGCAGGTTTGGCCTCGGCCGAGGTGCCGGGTGCCCTGCTTCTCAGTGTGTGTGCCGGTCGAGTCCAACGACCCGAAACGCGTGCACTTTCACGAAGTCGGTGAGCACCGCCGCAGCAAAGACCGTGCCGACGACTGCCGCTACAACGCTGAGCGAGAGACGGTCGATGAGCAGCCCGGCCAGTGCCATGATGATCACGATGGTTACATCCACTGCTGAGGCGGCCAGGAGCCAGGGACCCGGGAGGGAAGCCCATGCATGAGACCGTTCGCGGACGAGGTAGATAGTCGCCTGGCTGCTGAGAACGAGTGTCAGGAAGACGATAGCTTGCAGGTGGCTGAGGCCGGCCGCTGGCCAGACATTGCGCCCGGTCCAGAGGATGGCCATCGAGCACGCGAGCAACGGGAGCGTGACGATAGCGGCGGCGGCAAGAAGGGCGCGGACGTGCCAGCGGTCGGGATGGCGGGAGTAGGAAACGCGGTCGGTGGTGATCGCGAGGCTCACCATGTCATTCAGGATCATGAGCAAGGCCATGAGCAGGGGGGTGAAGATGAGTTCCTGCCATGCCAGCACGCCGATCGTGAGGACGACAGGCACCTCGATCTTCTTCATGCTGACGTTGAGGGCGTACGTGAGGCTGCGCTGGTAGATGCGCCGACTTTCCTTGATCAGTGCAACGATGTCGACCAACCCCTCACGCGTCAGCACCACGGCGGCCGCCGATTTCGCCACGTCTGTAGCGCCGGCGACGGCGATCCCTACCTCGGCCTGGCGGAGTGCGGGTGCATCGTTGACGCCATCGCCAGTCATCCCAACGATGTGACCCCGGGCCTGGAGACGCTGTACAAAGCGGAGCTTGTCTTCGGGCAGTACCTCCGCAAGGACACCGCAACCGTCCAGGCTACGATCATCCCGAATCGCCGATGCGGGGAGTGCGTCGCCCGGGATGGCGAGTGTCGAGGCAACGGCGCGGCCGGTGGCGAGGGTGTCGCCCGTAACCATCACCACGCGGACGCCAAGCGCGTGGACAGCCTGGATCAACTCGGCAGCGTCGGGGCGCACCGGGTCAGCCAGACCGATGAGTCCGGCTTCACACCATGGGCCACCATCTTCAGAGAACGCGACCGCAAGCACCCGCATACCCTGGGCGGCGAGATGCTCGACATCCGAACGTAGTCCGGTGGGCAATTCGGGGGCTGCGACCTGGATGAGCTTCGCGATGACCTGCGGGGCGCCCTTCGTGACGCGAACAGTCCTGGAACCATCGCTCACCACGGCCTCCGATCGCTTGGTAGCGGGGTCGAACGGCGTGTAGGCCTGGCGTTGGCGGAGCGGCGGGGTGTTCGGCTCTGCATTCGCAGCGCGCAGGATTGCGAGGTCAATCGGGTCTTGCGCAGAGGGTTCCGACGCTTCTGCCGCGAGGCGGAGCAGTTCGGCCGTGGAGGTAGTGGACACCGCTGCGGTCGCGGCAACCTCGAGGCGGTTCTGCGTGACGGTGCCGGTCTTATCGATGCACAGTACGTCCATCGCCGCGGCTTCCTGAATGGCAGAGAGGCGCGCGGTGAGGACACCAGCACTGGCGAGGTGTCGTGAGCCCAGGGCCCCCGCAAGGGTGAAGGCGGCCGGCAATGCGACCGGCACAGACGCGAGTAGCAAGACAACGGCAAACGAGACGACATCTTGGGCTGAGGCGCTGTTTGCTGCGAGGTAGGTGCTGCCGATTAGTGCGAGAACGAAATCGAGGAGGATGAAGGCCTTCACCACTCGAAAGACAACACCTTCGAGGTGCACCTGCGCGTGCGCTCCCGAGACGAGTTCGGCGGTCCGCCCGAACGAGGTGCGGCTTCCCGTGGCGGATACCTCGCCTGTCGCCTCGCCACGCACCACCGTCGCCCCGCTGAATGCTGTCGCGGGCGGCTCGAGCTCAACGGCGACGGATTCGCCGGTGAGAACGGACTGATCGATCAAGAGATGGCCGTCGGCAAGGGCCAGGTCAGCGGGGACGAGGTCACCCATGCGGACGTGGATGACATCGCCGGGAACGAGTTCACGGGCCGGGATGGTGGTCCATGTCCCGTTTCGAAGGACGCGTGCTGAGACGGCGAGACGAGCGCGAAGCAGCTCGATTGCAGCCTGTGCGCGCCCTTCCTGTACGAAGCCGATGAGCGCGTTGAGGACGAGAATGATCCCGACAATCATTGCTTCGAGCCACTTCCCGAGGGCGAGCTCGAGGACGGCGGTCGCTTCGAGCATCCACGGGACCGGCGCCCAGAACTTCAGGGCGAACGCGGCGAGGGGGTGTGGCCGAGTTGTCGTGACCTCGTTTGGTCCGTACTGGCGAAGGCGGGTCAGAGCTTCCGCACCTGTCAGCCCCCGGCTTTCGATGGTCGGGGAAGGGAATTCGTCCCGATGCGCCATGACTTTCATATCAGCACCACGGCAACCCGCTGACAAGCGAGAACGGGAGCTGGATCGGCCACTGACGCAAGCCGGTGGCCACGACTGATGAGGGTGGTAGTCACAAAGCGAGGGCCCGAAATGGCCCTCGCAGATTCAGATTCAGTGGTAGCGCGTAGGGGATTCGAACCCCTGATCTCCGCCTTGAAAGGGCGGCGCTGAGGCCGTTCTCCGTCCGTTTTAGAACAGTATCGTCGCTCCTTCGAAGCTGCCGTCACAGCTTTCTGGGCCCACATCCCCTCTTCGACCACCGTGTCCATCCCAGTTCGGACACCGTTTGGGACACCAAACTGCCGCGACTGACTGCGCCGGGAGAGTCGACGCCTAACCTGCTGTCAGCAAGCTTCAGTCTTTTCATGCTACAGCGGGGGACGTGCGGGATTCGAAGCACACAATACACCGCAAAGGTAAAGGCCCTGCGATTCCCACGACGAGTTGTTGTGTCCTGTGCCGGCCCATGGCGCTTGCTGTCAAAGCCCGGATTGGGTGGCACCGAGCGTGTGGACAGGGGCCGAATGTGCTCTTGCTACGGTCTCGGGCGGGCTCCACGTCACTGCCACTCTGCGGTAGTCGAGTGCTCGTTGGGACGCAGCGGCACGAGCTGGGATGGGCATCCCGTCCTGTCCAGCCGCGTCGCTTCCCGTAGGGCAGCGCAGCGACTCCCAAGGCTTCAAGTGGGCGGGTAGCAAAGGAGCTTCGGCGGTTCAGCCAGTCGACCCGTGCAAGGGCTATCGAGCGGCGCCGGCGGAGTCGACAACGCCAACCGGGTCGGCCAGATCCGGTCTATGCCGCGATCGTCGGTGACCAGCGTATTCACGCCAGCTGCAGGGCGAGGACTCCGGCCACGGCCGCAACGATCGTGGCTAGTCCGACCACCCACCACATAAATTTCCGCAGTCCGCTCTCGGGCGAAGCACTATGACTTGTGGCCGCTGCATGGTTGCCCACGGCCTGGTTCAGCCCACCGAAGGTGAGCCGGTTGCCGTCTCCATAGATAGCCACGTTCACGGCCTGATCGGCTACCGCCTTGCTCGGAACCTCCACATCCTCGCCCATGCCTGCTCGCATCTCGCTGACCAGTTCCACGAGGTTCGTTCGAACCACATCCACGATCCGTCCGAGCGAAGAGACCGACACCTGCCAGTACACGCGCTCCACATACTTCCAGGGATTGGTGTTCTCACTGTTCATGAGGAGCACCAGATCGGCACCACCCGGTAGGCCGAACTTGATGCTGGTCTCACCGCTTGCCTTAGCAGTACCTATTGCATTCACAAGCTCCGCGAGTGGCTGCCCTAGCCGCACCTCGTTGGTGATGTGCTTGCTCGCTGGCTCTGGCAAGCTGAACGGACTGATTTGTTGTCCCGTGACCTTGTAGTTACCACTGATGCCATCAAGCGCAAGGACGCCCTGTACGACCCGGTATTCTGGGAGTTCAGACACGCCGTGATAACCCTTCAGCTCACGCGTTGCCCACTCACGAAGCGCTTCGCTGCCACTCTGCCCACCAAGCGCAACACACTTCCGAAGTGCGGCCAACACATCCGCCTTGGAGTCGAGCGCGTCAGCTTCGATCTGGTGAAGTAGGTTCTGGGACCTTCCGAACATTGTACGAATCATAGGGTGCCCGCCGACGGTCGACTGGGACGCTCCGGAACCCGCTGTCGTAGCGTCTCCTCGGCCTCTCGCGCCATTCGCTCGACGGCGAACCGCATCTGCCGTTCGTAGTCGTCGCGGCGCCACCAATAGAACCACTCAGGCACTACCGGCGCGGCCGTGCGCAGGTGGTGAATGCGATCCTGGATGGCTCGCAATTGCCCGTCGCCTGCTGTCCGCGAACCTTGAACGGCATCGAGCCATACCGCTTCTACGCGCCGCTTCAGTTCTCCCTGAGCAGCGGCGTGTCGGCGATGGCTGCAGACAGCGTCGATTCCAAAGATGAACGCACCAGCAGACGGAAGCAAAGCCAAGATGAACTCCTCAAGGGATAGGTTCCTCACAATGCCCATCCCGATCGTGGCCACGGCAAGGGTCACCAAACCCAGAAGTATTGCGTTCGAGTAGGCGTAGCGAAGAGCCGAATCCCAGCGGAGGTTCGACCGCTGGCAGATGAGAACATCAAGGGGCCGACTAAGGACGCCCGGAACAGCGTACCAATCTGCAAGTAGCGCCGGCTCTCCGCGAAAACGCCCCGCAGCTGCCGCTACGTCCTCAGCATCGACCCTCTCGCCAAGGAGATTCCACTCCAGCGCGAAAACGGATGTGTCGAACTGCTCCTGAATGTTGGCGCCCGCTTGGATATGCCGTCGTTCCAAGAATCCGGCAAGCCACTGGGCTACGCCCACGACCGCACCGACGGGACCGACGAGGACCAAGAGGCTGGGCGCAAACGCCGTCGCGCCCAGGCCAACGGCCGCCGCCACAGCGACCGACCAAAAGCGACCGCTCCGCCACCTCTTCGCTTCAAGGTAACGCTGCCGCTGTGCTGCGAGCAGCACCATGCTCCAGCGGCTGTTCTGGCGCGCCGCGATGGACTCGTCCTCCGTCCGTGGTCCGCTTCGTCTGTTGGCCCGGGTGTCCGGTTCGCCTGACGCGGCTCCCGCGTCCAACTCCTTGCACATTTCGGTCCTCCGGAGTTACGACAGCGGGAACTGCGGCCCGAACAGCGCGCGCCAGGCTCGCAGCGCCTCGCCGTTCTTGCCTTGGCGAGCCAGAAGGATCGCCTGGCTCACGTTGGCTTCCGCGCTCGTCAGCGCTCGCTTTGCGGCGTCCTTCTGAGCCAACGTCATCCCGTTGCTCACCGCCGGACCAAGCCCGCCCGGGTCCGGCCAAGCATCGTGGATGCGGTCGGCCGCGCTGGCAAAGAATCCCTTTAGCTCGTAGGGGTACCCTCCAGAGAATGGGGGTACCAGCAGATCGAGTGCCATCACCTCGAGCAGAAACGACGGCGTGATCGGCCTTCCATTGTGTCGGTTCCACTTCTTGATCATGCGCACCAGCGGTTTCCACTCCCGGCTGTATGCGTCATGCGCCTGGACGGCAAGGCGAGCGTGGGCTTCGGGGCTGGTTTCTATCCACGTCCCGAAATCAGCATCCGGGATCTCGAAGTGGCCATCCTTGGGGAACCCAGGGACAACGTCGATGCTCATGACTTTATCGTCGGTCTCGTCATCCTCGCTAACGGCAACGCCGAAGTCGACCGTGACAGCCATCCGATCGACTCGTACGTGATCCTGACCGTAGACGGGCACCAAGCCTTCTTCGATCTTCCTCAGGATTGCGCTCGGGTGCTGGTTTCGAAAGCTCCTCTCGTCCTCATGAAGGACGCAGAAGACATCGACGTCCTTCAGCGGTCTCGTCTTCGTCCATCGCGCGTAGGACCCCGAAAGGAAGTCGCGCTCGACGCGCACAATGTCTGCGACCAAGTCCCGGACCTCCTTGTGACGACGCGAAACGTCATCTTGCTCGCGTGTGGTCAATTCCTGCCTGTGCTTGAACTTCGCGAATGCCTCCTCGATGGTCAGCATCACGACCTCCTCCAATACGCTGTGGATGTCGCTGCTCCAGCAGCGCCGATGGTTGTACCAATGCTGTGGCGAACGAAGCCGTCGGTGGAGCGGAGGGTGGTCGGCGACCACCCTGCCACGTCGGGGCGGCCCGGGTTCGTGGTGGTGAGCAGGCGGTACTCACACTGACTGGGCCACAGGCCAGCCTTGCGGATCGCGAAGCGGATGGCGTCGGTGTCCACCCACATACTTCCGTCGCCGTCCCCGCCATAGACGATGTCGAAGTCCCAGCGGCCGACAAGTTCACCGTCTCGTGGGTCGAAGACCTCTAGCAGCACCCTTTTCAGGTCTTGCGTGCCTAGCCAAGTCCGGATCCCCCGTTCCATCCACTCCCAGTCATTCGCAAACTTCGAGGGGTCGAGCCCGCTTTCGCGAATGATGTAGAGAATGGAACGGAGCATCTTGTCGGTGATGTAGGTGGTGGTATGGACGTAGAGGTTGGCTACTACGAAAGTGCTCATGGTCGCAGAAATGCCCCTAGGTCGATGCCACCGAGATCGGCGCGGTCGGCGAAGGACGGGTCGCTACCTTCACCCGGTGCGGCCTCGGCGAGATCGCGGGCAGTGACACGTGACGAGACACGCGCCAACGACGCCGCTACCCACGACAGGTCGTCCGACGGGCACGGAAGAGACATCGCCCAGTTGCCGTCGGTTGGGCACCAGGAGAGCACATCCTCGTTCTGGCCTTCACCGAGGAGGGCGTCCTCGTCGTACAGGCAGTAGATACGCAGTCGAGGCCCCACCCCGTGGAGGACTATCGGGCTGTCCCTCATCGCCTCCCCTGCAATCAGCGACATCGCAATACCAGCGCAGTGCCCCAACTCCTCCCGTGCAGGCCCTTGCATCGTGACGAGGTCAGTGATGACCTGCCATGCCTCGGCGGCGGGACGAGCTGGAGTAGCGGCGACGCGCCTCGACACCACAGTGATGGTCACTTGGCGCCTCCTTTGCCTGGCTGTCCGAGCGCTTGCCGGGCGCGCTCGGCCGCCCGCGCGAGGTCGGTGACTGATAGCCGGCCCGGGTCGAGTGCCGTTTGCTTATCGAACGTGCAGGCGGACGCCACAAGCTTGCGGATCTGGCGGCCATCGAGACCCTGGCAGGAAGCGACCGCTCTATCGAACTCGGGCGTCGTGAGGATCCGTGCGGCGGCAGGATATGCATGCGCCACCGCTTCCACCGCAGCTTTGAGTATTGCCCTTACCGTCTCCGGTCCCGGCAGAGGAACGGTCTCTACGAGGTCGGCGCGTGAAATGAAGGCGGAGTCGATAGCTCCTGGAAAGTTGCTGGTCGCGACAAAGAGCAGCCGCGGGTAGGCCGCGGCGAGATGATCGAGGCCTGCAAGAACGGCATCGGTTGCGCGGTGCACGTCAACGGGGTTTGCCTCCAGGCTCATCTTCGATCGGTCAGCCGCCAGGGCTTCGACTTCATCGAGCAGGACGATCAGCGGCCCAAGCGCCGCGCGCTCCGCGACGACCTCGCCCAACAGCCGTCGAACGGCCTGCTGGCTCCGGCCAAGGCCGGCATTCATGAGCGAGTGCGGTTCCACTTCGAGGTACTGGAACCCTGCATCCCGACCAAAGGACTCCGCGACACGGCTGGCGAGCCCGCGGGCGAGGGAGGTCTTCCCGGTCCCTGGTGGTCCAACGAGAAGAATCAGACCGTGCAGCGGGATCTCGGAGGGATTAACTCGCGGACGGAGCGTGAAGTTAAGGACGCCCTGCGCAAGGAGGCGATCCTTGGTGTCATCGTCGAGGTAGATGCTGTCCCAGAGCTGCGAGAACGGTGTGTGTGGGAGCGCGTGGCTGTCCGCGATGCCTCGAACGCCGTCGTCGGTTGCAGGACCCACCTGACTGTGACCAGGCGCAGTATTGGGGCGCGAGTGGTCGCGTGTCTGTCGCAACGTAGTTGCGGGTGGGTAGCCGTTGGGCTTGCTTGTCATTGTGTTCACCCCTGGGTTCTAGCGTATCATATGTGTCAGCTTACAGTGCTGACACAGTCGGCAAAAAAATCGTCTTACAGCGACAGCTGACCCTCAGGAGAGGCCGGGTAAAGCTCATCCACGCGTATGCGCGCTACGGCAGGATTCACATCGAAGACGTCCGCAAGGTGCGATGCAGCTTCTTCGCGTCGGTCGGGCGCGAGCGTCCGAATCCCCAAGCTTCCCCCAGCGCTGAGCATTGCATCGACGGCTCGGCGCACCAGAGGGCCGGGCAGAAGAAACGGCCCGATCATCATGTTCGCCTGGTACTCCCACCATCGGCCGTCGTACCCGTGCCGCGCGGGTGCTGGTGCCCTAGAGGAGGGAGCCTCATCGCGGCACAGAATCTTCCGGTTCGCTCCATCAACGTCATCATCGAGGAGTCGCGTGGTCCCGGTAGCGTGCGCTAATGCGAACAAATGGCCGTGAAGTAACATATGCCCGACCTCATGGGCAAGGGTACTGCTGACCCGCCGTTCCGCTGCACGGGTGCCCTCTTCGGAGAGCGACCGAGAAACGACTACCTCCGCGACGCCGTTAGAGCCGAAACGGGTGAATCCGAGTACTCCGGCCGGCAGATCCTCGTAGCTGGGAACGACCTTAAACCGCTTCTCGATGAAGCGCTCCACCCGCGTGGGTGCCGGCGCATCCGGTAGGAGATTGGCCTTACGGAGTTCGTCCAACGCCATGGACTCGATCTCATGGCGCTCGACGTAGAGGCGTTCAGCAAAGGGGCCGGCATGTGCCTTTTGCGTTCTCACTCGGCGTCCTCTGACGCTGGCTTCCCGCCCTGCTCAGCGTCCCTACCCTTGAGGAAGTCCAAGAGCTCCTTGGAGCTGACTTTACGGTCCATCACCTGCCTGAAAGCGAAACCCAACTCGGGATCCGAAAGCGTTCGGCGCCGAAACTCTTGAACTGGTGGGCGGGTGTCATACTGGCCCAGATCGTCCATCGTCGTCTCCAGTGCACGCGCGATGGCCTCGAGGTGCTTGTCCGACGGATACCGCCGGCCCAGCTCGACGTCGGACAGAAACGCAGCCGAAACAGAGATGGTCGTGGCGAGCTCGCGAAGCGAGAGATCCCTTTCTTCGCGCAACTCCCGGATTCGTTCGCCCAGTGTCTTCATGAGGCCCCTTTGGATTGCCAACTCGGCTATGTAAGCTTACAGCCCATCCGGCCTGCCCTCAAAGGTGCATGTCTAAGGCACGGTCCCGGCTGACGACGGGGAACGGTCAGCCCAGCCGATCAAGAACCTCGGCCATGACGAGCTCAGCCGCGCGATCGATGTTGTAGTCCGTTGGCCAGATGGCGACCAACGGGATGAGGTCATCGCGAAAGTCCGCATCCTGCAGCTTGCGTCGCAGGTTCTGGATGGCCACTCGCGCTGTCAGGCCGGGAGGGCGGTAAGGCGCGAAGGCCGCGACGATGGCGTCGCCGCCAAGCTTCAATTCCGTGAGCGCCAGCCAGAGATCGAACAGATCGCGGCCCTTCTTCCGCTGGTACAGCGCGCGGATCTTGGTGGCCATCAACTCGGCAGGTTCGAACGTCTGCACATCTGCCTTTCCGGAAAACCAGTCCGAACGCACGTCGTGCGTCAAGCGCGTCAGGGGCAGAGCCGGCATTCGCTCGTACGTGTTCACTTCGACCTTGATTCGAAGGGCCTCGCCGCTCGTTGCGGTCGTGCGAAGGTACACCTTGGGCTGAGCACCCATCTGGGTGCGGACCTCGAACCCCAGTGCCTCGCCGACCTTCGTCACGGCCTGGGTGAGCGGCTGAATACCACCGGCGGTGGCGCGAACGTAGTCTAGGTCCTCGCTGTAGCGATGGGGAACCGGCAGGTGCAACTTATGCAGGCACGTACCACCCCGGAAGATCAACTCGTCCCCGAGATAGGGATCGGACGCTAGTTCGACGATCAGGCGGCTGAGAAGCAGGTCCTGCTCGACTTGCGCGCGAGTCGGCCAGGGGGCGCTCAGGCTCCATGCGGTAACCGCCGCAGCGGGAATCACAGGTCAGGCTCGACCGCGGCATTGACGACTACGTTCCATGCAGGGACCCGCTCGCCGCGAAGCGGTGCTCGCGGATCGAGAGGCGAATCGTGAAGTCGCGGCTGGCTCAGGAGCAGGGAGCGGAGCGGTCCCAGATCGACATCCGCCTCGAACCGCTCAAGGAGATAGCCCAGGCGCCGCACCGTTGCCACGGGGAACTCTCTCGCGATCTCAAGGAGAAGCGTTGGGTTGAGCCTAGGCTCCTGCGCGAGCTCGATGAGGACGGTGGCCACGTTGTTGAGCCCTCCGCTCAGTCGTGGCAGGTCGACGAGGTCAAGCGCCGTAAGCTCAGGCGTCGCCACCCAGATCTGGCCTGTTGGCGTCTGCATCTGAACTCTCGGGAGATCCTTCGTGTGCGAACGCGTGACGAAGCGAAGGCGGACCCGCCCGAAGTCGCGCTGCGCTAGTGCGGCATTGACGGCCACCTGAAACACCTGTGGTCGCTGATGCGCCGCGCCGTGAAGCTCGGCGGCCGACAGCCAACCGACGTAGTAATCCCGCTCCAGAAACCGCATGAGATGGTCAATGAAGTACGTCGCGGGCACCGCTCCCCAGGTGCGGTATTCGGGAGGTATCGGGATCCAGAGGCCGCGGGCAGGGCTAAAGATCCGCTGCTTTCGAGCCTGCTGATTGAGACGTTTCCGAACTTGATCGACCGGGATCTGAAGAAGCTCTGCGACCTCGGCTGAGGTGACCGCCACGCGTCCACGCGCAAGTAGCCAGTCGGCTAGCTCGGAGGCTGAGGTTATGGCCGGCGTTGAAGTCGAAGTGGCCATGGAGTTTGGGGGACCCAGTCGGTTTTGGCTAAGGTCACGATTTTCGTGACGATAACCCATTATGACTCATCCTGGCCGGTATCGCGCACGGGAGGCAATCGACCGAGTGGGACGGCACCAGAAATCACCTCATGGTACAGCCCGGCACTAACGTCCCATCCTATCCAGTAGCGTACCGCTGAGCCCTCTCTCGGGCCCGGTCTGTCCCCCGGCCACAGGCAGCAAAAGACGCCTTTGCCGAGGGAGCGTACGGGCGGGGCCCTCCCTACGCTCCTTCGTTAGAACAGTCGGAGTTGGCCTGCACCCTCCGTCTCTTGGGCGAGCGCGGGTATGTTGGGCTCCACCCGGTCACGAACTGATCGTCAATCTGACGGCGATACAACCACACCGGGCGACGCTGGCCGATGCGCCACACGCCACGGCTCGCCTGGCGCATCGCGTAGACGGAGTACTCCACCTCCTGCCAGACCACCGTGGGGAAATTGATGCGGTCGAGCCCAGTCTGGACAAGCTTTAGGTGGACTTCACGCCACGCCCGTAGTCAGCCTGGCCCAGACCACTGCGAGCAGTGCCGCCGAACCTATCAGGCGGTCCCGCTCGGTTGGATCACTCTCGTCCACGGGTGAAGCAGTGGACACGTGAAAAGCCGCCATCCGGGCTAGCGATGGCGCGACCAAGCTCAGCGCGAGCTCTTGCATCTCGTCGAGTCCCTGCCTTTGGCCTGCTGCGCATTGAGCTGGACCGAGTGATCCCCCGAGGACCATTAGTTCCGACCGCACACCCTCCGCCTGGTAGCGGTCGAAAAAGGCAGGCGTCAGGCCCTCGCGGAGAAGCTGGAGCGTGGCCGCGCGCGTCTCCGCAACGATCGCCGAGTCGGGTTCCTCGGTCACATGGCTGACCGGCTCCTGGCTGTTCACAGCCTGAGTGCGGAGCCCCGCTGCGCGGCGTAACGGTCCATCACGTCCTGCCAGTTGACGAGGTTCCAGACCGCCTTCACGAAGTCCGCGCGCACGTTGCGGTACTGGAGGTAGTACGCGTGTTCCCATGCGTCGATCACGAGCAGCGGCGTCGACGAAATAGCAACGTTGCCCTGGTGGTCGTAGACCTGCTGCACGACCAGCCGATCCGAGGCCGGCTCATACGCGAGAACACCCCAACCTGAGCCTTGGACCGTGTTGGCGCTCGCCGAGAGCTGCTTCATGAGCCCAGCGAAGTTGCCGAAGTCTCGGCGGATCGCTTCTGCCAGGTCGCCCGTTGGCTCGTCGCCGCCTTCCGGGCTGAGGTTCTTCCAGAAGATCGAGTGGAGGATGTGCCCGGAGAGATGGAACGCGAGGTTCTTCTCCAGCATCGTGATGGAACCGAAGTCGTCCTTGGTCCGTGCCTCCTCGATCTTCTCCGTCACGGTGTTGGCACCGGTCACGTAGGCGGCGTGATGCTTTGAGTGGTGCAGGTTCATGATCTCGCCGCTCACGTGGGGTTCGAGGGCCCCGTAGTCGTATTCAAGGTCCGGAAGCGTGTAAAGGGCCATGCGATCACTCCAGGTTGCAAGGGCTGTCGAGGCGTGGCCCGCGGGCAGCCACCTCAAGATCTCATGTGCATCCTGCAACGTGGCGCAAATGACTGCAACTGCAAGTGACTTGCAGAAACCCCGAGAAGCTACGGCTATCCCCCTCGCGCACGATCGAAGCTCGGAGGGCCGCCTCCTCAGCGATCGCCGCCGGGAACCGCGGAGGCCACGACGCTATCCTGCGAGGCGTTCCTCCGGAGCGATACCAGCCGCCCTTGAGCCGCGTAGGCAATAGCCCGTGAGATACTTGGGGTTGTGGATCCTGAAGCCCTTGTCGATCGATTGCGCGACTCCGGTCTGCGCATTACGCCACAACGCCTTGCGATCGCGGCATCCCTCGCGAGCAGTCCCGGTCACCACACGGTCGCAGACGTCTTCAACGCGATCCACGACGCGCATCCGACGACTGACGTCACAACTGTCTACCGAACGCTCGCCGCGCTTGCCACCGCGGGGCTGGTCCATTCGACGGATGGCCCAACCGGCACCGTCTTCGAATGGACGGAGAACGAGTCACATCACCACCACATGGTCTGCACGACGTGCGGCGCCGAGATAGAGATAGCGCCGGCGCCGGTGGTGGAGATGTCGGCCATCCTGGAGCGGGACACGGGGTTCCGGCTCACGGGTCGGCACTACCGGTTCGAGGGCACTTGCAAGAGCTGCCGGTGAACTCGGTAACGGCGCTCGGTGGGACCATATTCGTACCAGGTAGATCAGCCCCTCAGCTGTTGCGGTTGTTGGGCGAAGTGGGCTAACTTCGCTGTATGCCGCTCTACGATTACACGTGTCAGAAGTGCGGATTTGAATTTGAGATGACGCGGCCAATGAGTGAGGCGTCGCTCCCCGCAACCTGCCCTGTGGACGGCGGTGAGGCGAAGCGGGCATTCGGCAACGTTCCGATGACGTTCATCCAACGTCGCGGGCCACTCGCACCCGGGGCGGTTGAGCCAGGTGGTAGTAGTTGGTCACATCATGGCCATAGTCACGGCCCTGGCGCTGGAAGCCACAGCCACTAGCCGGTACTAACCTGCCAAGTCGGGAGACTGCTCCAGACGATCGCAGCGCAACCCCCCGCGCGGGCAGCCTCGCCGTCGGGGTGCGTGGACCGTGACCCACCACGCCTGTGACGAGTTGTCGTCCGGATATCCAAAAGAGTAGGATTTTATGCAACGAGTTGCAGTTGCAGTTGTTCGCAAGACGGAGCCCGCGACTTTGCGCGGAGCAACGGAACCGCGCGGGCAACGACTTGGAGGCACGCCACGGATACCCACGACCACGAACGGCACGAGGACTGGGCCAACGAGGAGTACGTCGCGAGTTGGTTGGAGCGCGAGAAGGAACGCGCGGACAGCCGGCGCCGCCAGTTCGCGACCGTTCGTGCGGTTATCCCAAAGCGGCCGGCAGACGAGTTCCGCTACCTCAACCTTGGGGCAGGCCCCGGCGGTCTCGACGAGCTGCTGCTCGAGCGATTCCTAGGCGCGAACGCGACCCTCGTAGACGGGTCGCTGGTCATGCTCGACGCCGCGAGCGAGCGGTTGGCCCGCTTTGGCGGACGGGTGGAGTACGTGCAGGCAGACCTTTCGCGCCCGGAGTGGACGGGAGCGGTCGGCGAAGGCTTCGACTTCGCCGTTTCCACCATCGCCATCCACAACCTCCGAGATGGCAGCCGCATCCGCGCGCTTTACAGCGAGATCCACCGGCTGATGGGGCACGGCGGGATGTTCCTGAACCTCGACTACGTCCGGCCCGCACGACCCTCCCTCGCACCCCTTGGCCCATGGGCCGCTGAGGACCACGATGCCGGCCTCACGACCCACAGCCGCGGCGACGGAATGCCGGCGACCCTTCTCGAACAGCTGGGATGGCTGGCCGAGGCCGGCTTCTCGTGCGTCGACGTCCTCTGGAAAGAGCTTCACCTCGCGCTTGTCTGTGGCATCCGCGACCACCTGCACATGCCCGACGGGGCCGGCGGTCACGGTCACGGCAGCTCGCACGGTCACTCCCATTGAGCGTCGCTTCATCATCCGTGCGACCTACGACCACTCGGGGGCACCGATGACGCACCCAAGGTCAGCCGCACACGGCCACTCCAGCATCTTCATGGGCCTGCACGCACACGACGGGGGCGCGCCGCACTGGCACGACGAGTTCGGCGAGCACCTTGCCGAAGAGCTCAGCGAAGAGGAGTTCAAGGCCCGGCAACTCGACTGGCGGACGCACAATGTCCAAATCGTCACGGTCGGCATCGACATCGGATCGTCGACGTCGCATCTCATGTTCTCGCGACTCTTCATCCAGCTGGTGGGTGAAGCGCCTGCCGTGCGCTCCGTCGTCACGGGGCGGGAAATCCTCTGGGCATCCCCCATCATCCTCACGCCGTACCTGGACGCGGACACGATCGATGCGGCAGCGCTCCAGGCGTTCGTCGCCGCTGGATACACCGCCGTGGGAGCCACGGCGAAGGACGTGGACACCGGCGCGGTCGTGCTCACCGGAGAGGCGCTGAAACGGAAGAACGCGCACGCCATTGTCGAGCAGCTCGCGCTCGACACGGGCCAGTTCGTGGTCGCGTCGGCCGGGCACCACTTGGAGGCGATGCTTGCGGCGAACGGCTCGGGGACGGTGGCGCGCTCGCGGCGCGACCAGCGAACGCTCCTGAACGTCGATATCGGCGGTGGCACGACCAAGCTCGCACTGGTGCGTGACGGCGAAATCCTGGCAACGGCGGCGATAGCCATCGGCGCCCGGCTGATCGCCAAGGACTCCACCGGGCAGGTCACGCGGCTCGACGAGCCGGCGCGTCGACTGGCAGACCACCTCGGCATCGAGCTCGCGGTGGGCGAATTGCTCCCTGAAGGCGTCGAGGACAAGATCGCGAACGCCTGGGCTGGCATCCTTGCCGACATCATCCTGCTCGGACGGCCGGAGGGCGTCGCCGCAGAGCTGATGCTGACCGACCCGCTGCCGGCAGAGCCGGTTCCACAGGCTCTCGCGTTCTCTGGCGGTGTCTCCGAGTACCTCTTCTCACGCGAAGTCGAGGACTTCGGCGACCTGGGGAGGCCGCTCGCACGCGCACTGCGAACGCTCCTGTCGAACGGGAGAATCACGCTCCCGTCGATCATCGACCCGAACCTGGGCATCCGCGCGACGGCGATCGGTGCGTCGCTGTTTTCCACCCAGGTTGGCATCAATCCCTTCGTCAGCGACGAGACGATCCTGCCTCTGCGAAATGTGCCGGTGGTCGTGCCGCACTACCCGATCGGTGACGAGGTCGACGGGTCTGCGGTTGCTTCGTCTATCCGCGACGCGGCGGGGAGAGTCGACTTCGAGGATGGCGCCGGACCCGTGGCGATCGGGCTGCGCCTCATCGCGAGCCTGGGCCCTGAAAGCGCGAGGGCACTGGCGCGCGGAATCGTTTCCGCGCTGCCGAGGACCGTGCAAAGTCACATTCCATTCGTCGTCCTCGTAGATGAAGCCGACGCTGCCGGCCTCGACGAGGCGTTCCAAGACGAACTCGGCCTCGGCGGGATCTTCATGACACTCGAAGGAGTCACCGTGCGCGAATTCGCGTTCCTCGACGTGGCGCAGGTTATTTATCCGTCGAGGGTCGTGCCGGTGACGGTGAAATCCCTTCTCTTCGCCGGCGGCCTCGACCGGCGAAGCATCAAGCAGGCGCTCCTTGACGCGGCCCGCCGCGGCGCGTCACCGGCGGAGCCGGAATAGGAAGGGAGTTCAGGTGGATGCCAGCGGTGCAGGATCGGGGATTGAGGCGGTTGGGCAGTCGACGCCCGTTGGCACAGCTTCGAGGGCGATGACCTTCCGCCAGCTCGATGACGGCGAGCTCATAACCGCCCACGGGATCATCGCGGCGGCGACCGAATGGCTCAACAGCCGTGGCATCGTCCAGTGGAGGCGAGTTCTCCCGTGGGACACGTACCTCGAACGCCAGCAGCGGGGCGAGAACTATGGGTTGTTCGAGCCGGACCTGACCGCGGTTGTGACACTGGCGGCGCGGGTACCTGACTACTGGAACGACCTGGGGTTTGAGAGGCCGTTTCTCTGGCTCTCAACACTCGCGTCGGTGCGCACGGCGCGCGGGGCCGGTATCCGCGCCGTTGCGGCAGCGGTGGACTACGCCGCCCAGACTGGTTGCGCCTCGTTGTATCTCGATTGCGTGGATCGAGACGACGCCTTGCCGTCCCTGTACCGCGGTGCCGGCTTCGCCCTGCGTGAACGTCGTGAGGTTTGGCCAGGCTGGCCAATGTGCCTCTTCGCGAAAGCCCTGGGCGGGCAGGCCACTCTAGGCGGCGGACCGGAGGCGTTGAACCTGCGAAGCCTATGCGCCAATCTCACCCCATGAGCATCTCAACCGTCCGGGTGTCGGCTCGCGGCGAAGCGTTTCGCGTCGTCCGGGTAAGCGGGAACCTGGTTGTTTGTTCCAGGGCGAATGGAAGCTGTTGCTGCGGCTGGGAGGAGAAGGGCCGGATGCCGTTCGACAACTCGCTCTGGTCGGACGAATGGGAGCGGCGCGGGATCCGCCACCGGCTCCACCTCACCTTCAGCGGTTGCCTCGGCCCCTGCATCGCCGGCAACAACGCGATGCTGCTCATCCACGGACGCGCCATCTGGCTGAAGGACCTCAACTCGCCCGAGCTGATCCCGCTGGTCTTCGACTACGCCGAGGCTATGCTGGTCGAGGGCAAGGTGCTTCCGCCGCCCCCGTCGCTCGTGGACCACGTCTACGAACGCTACCTGGTCCCGCCCGAGGGCGGCCATATCGAACTAGCTGAATCGCCAGAAGACGATGAGGGCGACGGGCTCGACCGGCTGGATCCGGTCTGCCTGATGGATGTCGATCCGGCTACGGCCAGGCACACAACGGAGTACGGGGGCCGGGTAATCGCGTTCTGCGCCCCATCCTGCAAGAAGCAGTTCCTCGCCGATCCGAAGGCTTTCGCCGCCAATATCGGGCTGTAGGCACGGAGTAGTCAGCTCACACGGTGGCTCGCGTTCACGGGAGTCCCTTCGACGAGGTAGCGACGCCAGCGGTAGCGCAGCCGGTCCAGCAGCGACATGGCCGAACGCTCGACTCGGTCAATCGCGATCAGCGGCTCCGAGCGGACATCCACAAGCCCGGCGCGGCGGAAGGCATTCTCGGCGGGCCTCGGGTCGCGGAGATGACGCAGCGGAAGCAACGGGTCGCCGGTCATCCGCTCCGGTCGCCGGCGTTCGCGAAGCGCATCGACGCACTCTGCCGCGAAGGTAGCCACGCTATCCATCGCGCCCACGCCACTCCAGATGCCGTCGATCGCCACGACCCGTCCACCGGGTGTGAGGAGTCCCGCCCATCGCTCGATCGCGCGCTCGGGTTGCGGGAGCGTCCAGATCACGTGCCGGCTGACGACGGCGTCGAAGCCATTCGGGGGAGCACAGCCGGGCGGCGGTGCCTCCGCCTCTCCCAGCACGAATCGAAGGCGCTGTTCACGTTCCTTCGCCTTCCGCTCGGCGACCGCCAGCATCTCGTGTGAGTAGTCGAGGCCCGTTACTTCGTGACCGAGGTCAGCGAGGAAGAAGGCTACGAACCCGGTTCCCGTACCGATGTCAAGAATCCGCAGCGGCGGCTCCGGCGGAAAGAGCCGTTCGAAGAGCTGTGCCCAAGCTGCGGTTTCGAGGTCGGTCCGCAACCCGTGCCCGACCCTGGTGTCGTAGGTCGCGGCAGACGCGTCCCAACGCTCGCAGGTGCTCACGACTCGGTGACCGGTCGCAGCGGCCCACGGTCCGCCCGTGTGGACGTGGCGACCCTCCCGAGCTGCGCACCCACCAGGCGGGCATAGTGACCTTCGCGGGCGAGCAGCTCGGTGTGGCTACCGCTTTCGACGACGCGTCCACCATCGAGGACGACGATGCGGTCGGCGTTGCGGATCGTCGAAAGGCGGTGGGCGATGACGAGCGTGGTCCGGCTCCGCATGAGGGCATCGAGCGCGCCCCGGATCTCGGCCTCATTGACGGCGTCGAGGTGGGAAGTCGCCTCATCGAGGACGAGGATGGGCGCGTCCTTGAGCAGTGCCCGGGCGATGGCCACGCGCTGGCGCTGGCCGCCCGAGAGCTGGAGGCCGCGCTCGCCAACGGTGGTAGCGTAGCCGTCCGGCAGGGCAAGCGCGAACTCCTCGACGTTCGCCTGGCGCGCGACGCCATAGACCTGTTCGTCCGTCGCGGCAGGATTGCCGAGCCGCAGGTTCTCGAGGAGCGACGTGTTGAAGAGGTACGTGTCCTGTGCGACCAGGGCGACGAGATCCCGCAGCTCTTCGAGCCGGTAGTCGCGAAGGTCGCGGCCGTTGACCCCGATGCTGCCTTCGTCCGGGTCCCAGAAGCGGAGGAGCAGGTGCGCGGCGGTGGTCTTCCCCGCGCCAGAACGTCCGACGAGGGCGACGGTCGTCCCCGCCGGCACATCAAAGGAGACATCGCGCAGCGCCTGCGCACGGGTCCCGGGATAGGCGAACGAGACGCCTTCGAAGGCGACGCCAAGGCCGGACCCAGCCGGCCGCGCCGGCCGCTCCACACCAGTGCCATCCCTGATGAGCACCGGCTCATCCTCAATCGCGAAGTAGCGCCGCGCGGCGGCGAGCGTCTCACTGAGCTGCTTGAAGGTGTTCACGATCTCGGCGACCGGCGCGAAGGCCGCGAATGCGAGCACCGTCACGAGCGGGAGCTCCGTCCGGCCGAGGTTGCCGTCCGTCACGAGGGCGGCGCCGGTCGCGAGCACCGCGAGGCCGCCGAGGCCCGTGAGCAGCTCGATGGTGGCGCGCTGCAACGCCTGGTTGCGGAGAAACCGCACCTGCACGGCACCGAAGGCCGTCCCCCGGGCGTCGATGTCACCGAGTCGCGCCCGGCTCTCGCCGAAGGCAAGCACCGTGCCGATACCCTGGATGCTGTCCACCATGACGGCGTTCATCTCGCCAAGCGAGGCGCGCAGCCGTTCGCCCAGGCTGGCCATCAGTCGCGCGCCAACCAGCGGCGTCAGCGCCACGCAGACCAGGAACGGTACGAGCACCAGGGCGAGCGGCGCCCCGAAGGTCGCGAGCACGATGACCACGACGATTGGCACGAACACGGCGGTGAGGGCCGGCGCGATGCTGTGGGCGTAGAAGAGCTCCAGCGTCTCCACGTCGCCGGTCACAAGGCTGACGACATCGCCGGTGCGCCGGCGTTGAAGGTACGCCGGCGCCAGCGGTTCTATCAGGCGGTAGAGGCGGTTCCGCATCTGGACAAGGAGGCGGAAGGCGAGGTCATGGCAGACCCAGCTCTCGGTGGCGGTGAGCGTCGTCGCGATCACGGCAACAATGAGCAGCGCCCCGGCATACGGCGTGATGTCACCATCCAGCACGACCTCGCGGACCAGCAGCGCGCCCATGACGCCCACACCGACGGCGGCCGCTGCCCCGGCGATGCCGGCAGTCCACCCGATCGCGAGCTCCCACCAGCGGTCGCCGGTGAGCCGGAGAAGTCGCAACCAGACTCCTGTCGCAGGCAGCTTTCTCCCATCGGCCTCCGTGAGCACCGGATGAACAGCCTCAGCAGCGGCACTCGCTGCCTCACCGGCGGTCGCCCCGTTGACGGCAGCGACGAGCGACTGCTCTTCCTCAATCGGCTGCTGGGCGGCCATCAGGCGGGCGTAGGTGCCCTGGGCGCGCACCAGCTCGGCGTGAGTGCCGACCTCGGAGAGGACACCCTGTTCGAGGACGAGGATGCGGTCGGCGTTGACGACGCTGGAAAGGCGGTGGGCGATGACGAGCGTTGTGCGGTTCGCCTGCAGGCGCTCAAGTGCCTCGCGGATGAGGTGCTCGTTCTCAGCGTCGACGCTCGAGAGGGCTTCGTCGAGGATGAGGATGGGAGCGTCCTTGAGGAGCGCACGGGCGATCGCGATGCGCTGGCGTTGACCGCCGGAGAGCTTTACCCCGCGCTCGCCGATGAGCGTGTCGTAGCCATCGGGGAGCTGTGTGATGAACTCGTGGGCGTTGGCCAGCTCGGCGGCGCGGTGGAGTTCGTCAAGCGTCGCACCGGGTCCGCCTATGCGGAGGTTGTCGGCGACCGTGCCGTGGAACAGGTACGTGTCCTGGGCGACCACGGCGACCTGATCGCGAAGCGTCTCCAGCGGGAGCTCGCGGAGGTCGACGCCGCCGAGAAGCACGCAGCCCTCGCCGGGTTCGACGAACCGAAGGATGAGGTTGACCATCGTCGACTTCCCGGCGCCGCTGGGACCGACCACACCGAGCGTTTCGCCCTCGCAGAGGTCGAAGGAGAGGCCGCGGAGGGCCGGCCGACGCCCCGCCTGGTAGGCGAAGGTCACGTTCTCGAAGGACAGCGTGGGCACGAGTGCCGCGACTGGCTGCGGGCGGGACTGCTCCCGGATCTCGATCGGGGTATCGAGAAGCTCGAAGATGCCGCGGGCGCCGCCCATCGCCCAGGTGCCGGAGTGGTACAGACGCACCGTCTCGCGCAAGGGCCGGAACACCTCGACGCCGAGCAGGAGGACGATGATGAGCGTGCTCAGCTCCATCGCGCCGTCCTGGACGCGGTAGGCGCCCCATACGAGCGCGATGGCCGTGCCGAGCGAGATCGCGAGAAGGCTCAGCTGGCTCGTCCAGATCTCCAGGCCGAGGAGCTTCATCGTCCCGCGATACAGGTCTTGTGTGCGCTCGCTCAGGAGCACACCCCGCTGCCGGCTCTGCCCGAAGGCCTTGAGCGTAGGCAGCCCCTGCACGTTGTCGACGGCTTCGGCGCCGAGCTCGGCGTAGGTCCGGATCCAGAATGACGACGCTCGTTCGTGGAAGGCGCGGAAGAAGAGCGGGACACTGAGCGTGATGGCGGCGCAGACGATGTAGATCAGCGCCGTGCGGACATCGAGGGCGGCGACGAAGGCGAAGATCAAAAGGGGTGTCAGCGCCGCGACGAGAAGCTGGGGGAGGAAGACGCCGAAGTAGACCGTCAGCCGCTCGACGCTCTCGACGAGCTTCACGATGACGTCCCCGGTTCGCTTTTGGACGAAGTGGCCCGGCCCAAGCGCGAGGGCGTGCTCAACGATGCGGCGGCGTAAACGGACCTTCACGAGGGCGGAGGTGCCGTTGGCTACGTGCTCCTTCGCGAAGTCGAGCGCGACCCGAACGAGCAGCAGGACGCCGATCAGGACGAGTGAGCCGGTCACAGCGCGAAGCCCTTCGCCCTGGAGAAGATCGGCCACCACGGTGCCGATGAGGACGAGCCGCCAGAGTGCCAACGGCACGGCTGCAAGACCGAGCGCCGCGGCGAGGAGAATCCGCCAGCGGAGTCCGGCGGTGAACGCATAAAGCCGAGAGTTGAAGAGCACGCTACGCCTCCTTTCGGGCGGTCGTCGGCGGTGGTTCGGCATCGAGCTCGGTGAAGGCGAAGTGGATTCCCTCGCCGAGTGGATGGGGCAGACGGTGACAGCGAACGCCAAAAACCTCGCCAACCACCTCGTCGGTCAGGACATCGGACGGGCTACCCGAGGCAACGACCTGGCCCCTTCGGAGGACGTAGAGGCGGTCGCAGAACGTGGCGGCGAGGTTGAGGTCGTGGATCGCCGCGATCGTCGTCACGCGCAGTCCACAGACCAGCCGGAGGAGCTGGAGCTGAGCGCGGATGTCGAGGTGGTTCGTCGGCTCGTCAAGGATGAGGACGCGGCCTTGCTGGGCGAGCGCACGCGCGAGCAGCACGCGCTGCTTCTCGCCGCCTGAAAGCGTCGCGTAGACCCGGTCAGCGAGGTGTAGGACTCCGGTGCGCTCCAGCGCCCCGATGACGATCTCGCGGTCGTGAGCGCTGTCGGACTCGAGCATGCCTTTGTGGGGCGTCCGTCCCATGAGCGCCATCTCGAAGACGGTGAAGTCAAAGTCGGGTGCCGACTCCTGGGTGACCACCGAGACGCGTCGCGCGACGTCCTTGGGCCGCAGCCGCCAGACGTCATCGGTGTCGAGGCAGACGGCGCCGCTGTCGGGCCGGAGGACTCGGTAGATGCTGCGGAGCAACGTCGACTTGCCGCTGCCGTTCGGCCCGACCAGGCCCACGAACTCACCGGGCTCCACGTGCAGGTCAGTGTTCGACACGATCGGTGTCCGGTCGATGGAGACGGTCACGCCTTCAAGGATCAGCTTCATGACACGCTCATCCGCTGGGAAGATCGCTGGCGCCGGAGCAGCCAGAGGAAGAAGGGGACGCCACAGAGCGCTGTGACGACGCTCAGCGGCAGCTCCCGCGGCTGTTCCACGGTGCGGGCCACGAGGTCGACGAGGACGAGAAATATGGCCCCGGTCAATGCTGCGGCGGGCAACAGCCGGCGGTGCTCGGCCCCGATCACAAGCCGGACCATGTGCGGGATGATTAGGCCGACGAACGCGATCGCGCCGCTGTTCGCGACCATCACCGCGATGAGCAGCGAGGTCAGCAGGAACATCTGCATGCGAAAACGGGAGACGTTCACCCCCAGCGAGGCGGCCGTCTCGTCCCCTGCGAGGAGCGCGTTGAGGGCTCGCGCCTGGAGGAGAAGGTAGCCCACGCCGACGACGAGCACGCCCCAGGGGAGGGCGAGATTCTCCCAGCGAGCACCACCAAGGCTTCCGAGGAGCCAGAAGAGTAAGGTCTCTGCCGCCCGGAACTCCGGCGTACGGAGGATGAGATAGCTCGTCGCCGCCTGCAAGAGGTAGGCCAGCGCGACACCGGCGAGGATGAGCCGCATCGGCGCGAAGCGGTCACCATCCTTCGCCAGCGTGAAAAGGACGAGCGTCGTGGCCATGCCCCCGGCGAAGGCGCCGGCCGACAACGACACGCCGCCGATGAGCGCCGGGAGGTAGAGGAAGGTCACGACGGCCCCGAGCGTCGCACCGGAGGAGACGCCGAGCAGGTAGGGGTCGGCGAGCGGGTTGCGGATCAGCGCCTGGAGCACGGCGCCGACGACCGCGAGGCCGGCGCCGACCACCACCGCCAGCAGGACACGTGGCAGGCGGAAGTCCCAGATGATGCGTTCCTGGACGTTCGTCCAGTCCTGCTCGATGAGGCCCGGAACCATGCGATGGAGGAGGATCTTCACCGTTGTGTCTACCGGGACGTTCACCGCTCCAAGCGCGGTACCGATCAGGATGGCGGCGATGAGCGCCGCCACCAGGCCGAGGATCAGAGCGGTGTAACCGCGCGCCGAGACCCGGTGCCCCTGCACCGCCGGGCGCGTCTTCGGGGCGCCACTTGCCCTGCCTTCTGCCCGGCTCACGGTCGCCATTGGCCGCTACTTGAACGCGTCAGGGTGCAGCATCCGGGCGATCTCTTCGATGATGAAGGGATTCCGGTAGCCCGGGTGGAAGGCGACCGCCGGCACGAGGATGTACCGCTCCTCGGTGCACGCCTTTGAGTCTGGGACGACCGTGCAGAGGAACTCGAACTTCTCCTTGCCCGTCGCGCCGGGGTTGTAGTCGACAATCACGAAGGCGTCGGGGTTCGAAGCCGCGACCGCCTCGATGCTCGCTTCCCAATACCAGGGCTGGTCATCGAAGAGGAGGTCACCACCAGCCGCCTCGACGGAGATGCTGGACATCCCCTTCCCGTAGGAGAAGAGCGGTCCCTCGCCCGAGTCATACATGTAGACGCGCGGACGATCGAGTCCTTCCACTCGCTTGCGCACGTTTTCGACGTCCGCCTTCATCTCCGCGACGACGGCTTCCGCACGGCTCTGGACGTCGAAGATCTGACCGATGTTGAGGACGTCCTGGTAAAGCGTCTCGAGCGTGTAGTCGTCCGTTGTGTCGGGCAAGCACCACCCGCCGTTGATGTACGTCGCAGTACCCACACTGGCGAGCTCGTCGCGAGTCGCCCGGCCGCGCTGGGCGTTGAAGGACGAATACGACTCCACCAGCATGAAGTCGGCACCGAGACTAACGACTGCCTCCTTGCCGGGCACGTTGATGTCGGGAGAGAGCTCGCGGACCTGCCGATAAACCTCTTCGTGGCCTGACAAGAACGGCGTCGTCTCTTGTTCGGGCCAGCCCAGGCGGGCCGTAAGCCTGTCGCCCAGACCCAACTCGACAACCATCTCGAAGGCAGGATGGTAGCCGGTGAAGACCTTCTTCGGGGGGCCATCGAAGGTCAGCTTGACGCCGCAGTTCTCAATCGTGAGTGGATATTGCGTCTTCCCTTCGGGAGTTGCGTGGACGGCCGCGTCCGGCGAGCTCTCCTCGGGATCATCGTCATCGCCACACGCGAGGGCGGTGAAAGGTAGAACGAACAGAGCGAGGAGCGGAGCAAGGTAGCCAAGTCGCAAGTTGATATCCCGGAGCGAGTGTGGCCTGAGCGTAACTCGCAACAGTTGGTACCTGCAATAAGTTGCAGATATTTCCCGCACGTAGCGCGGGTCGAGACGACGGACGGGTCTCAGCGAGGTGATCTGAGCCGGCCACCGCTACGCGATCGCGCGCGTCTCTCCCCACCCGCGCACCGGGCGGCCGCTGGTCGTGTTTACAGGCGCGCTTTCCAGCGGCGGCCATCATGCGTGAAGCTCACGGCGCTCAGGGGCTGGACGTCGAACCCATAGGCGAGGCCGGGCGGGTCGAGCTTCAGAGCGTGACCGAGCGCGGCGCGGATGACTGACGGGTGACTGATGGCGAGGATGGGATGCGAGTTGGCGGCGAGGTCTTCCATCCAGGCGCCGACCCGCGCGACAACTTCGGCGAAGGGCTCGCCACCGGGCGGCGCGACCGCCGCATCCGCGGTCCAGGCGGCAAGCAGCTTGCCATCCACGGCGGCGACTTCACTGAGCGACCGGCCCGCCCACCGGCCATAGTCCGTATCGCGCAGGGCCTCCGTGACCTCCGCTGCGAGCCCGAACACGGTTGCCGTCTCGCGCGTTCGGCGCTCCGGCGCGCAGAGGACGTGCTCGAATGATGGCAGCACCAGGCCTGCGCGGAGATGGCCAGTGCTGGAGGCAATGCCATCGTCCTCCAGCGGGAACCCGCCTCGCGCCAGGCTCTCAACCGGGCCATGACAGAGGATCGTGAGCCGGACCATTGCTCCCTCGTGATAAGCAGCGTTGACACGCGCTCGGCGCCACGCATAGCATCAGCCCCGGTAGTCACTTGGTGACAGTCCGCCGGAAGCTGGTGTGAAGCCAGCACGGTCGCGCCACTGTAACCGGGCCCGCCGCCCGGGAGTCAGACCCGCGGATTGCCGCCCTTGCCACCACCGGTCGAACGCGAAATTCGAGGAGGTGTTCTCATGGCGTTGTCTGTCCCTCGACCCGGTAGTTCCCCTCAGCCCATCCCGGCTCCCATTCCGCTGCGCGATCTCGCCCCCTGGGCGGTTTTCGTCGCGGCGATCGCGCTTGTGCTGCTCTACTTCGTAGGCGCCGAGCAGGGTGCCACATCGGTCTTCGGCGGCACGAACGTGCACGAATTCGTGCACGACGCCCGCCACCTGCTGGGCTTCCCCTGCCACTGAGCGCAGCTGAAATGCCCAGATCACTCACCCCACGAGACCTGCTCGTGCGGGGCATGCTGGCGGGCCTGCTCGCCGGCATCCTCGCCCTTGCGTTCGCCGTCGTATTCGGCGAACCAGAAGTCGATAACGCCATTGCCGTGGAGGAAGCGAACGCCGCGGCCCAACAAGCAGCCGCACCCGCAGAACACACACACGACGAGGAAGACCCGACCATCACCCGCGATACCCAGAAGACCGTTGGCCTTGCGACCGGGCTGGGGGTGTATGGGATCGCGGTTGGCGGCGTGTTCGCGCTCGTGTTCGCGGCGGTGCAGGGCCGAATATTGACGCTGCGGCCGCGCGCGACATCGGCCGTTCTTGGCGCGGCGGCATTCGCGATCGTCGCGGCGGCGCCGTACGTCAAGTACCCGGCGACTCCTCCCGCGGTGGGGGACCCAGACACGATCGAGAAGCGGACTGCGCTGTACGTGGCCATGATCGCGATTTCGCTCGCGGCAGCGGTGGTCTCAACGCAGCTCGGACGATCGCTCGTGCAAAAGCTGGGCGGATGGAACGCCGCGATCGCGGGCGGTGCGGCATACATCGTGATCGTCGCGGCGGCGCAGCTCCTGTTGCCAACGGTGAACGAAGTCAGTGAGTTCTCAGCGGACATTCTCTGGCGATTCCGGCTGGCGTCGCTGGGAACGCATCTTGTGCTGTGGACGACGCTAGGGCTCGTGTTCGGCGCGCTCGTCGAACGGGCCCTCGTCCCGGCCAGGGCTGGCGAGGCCCGGCAAGCAGCTGTGTCGACCTGACGACCGGGGGGCGACCGCATTGCTCCCGAACGTGGCACCGAGGACAGCCAGTCCTCGGTGCCACGTTCGTTTCTGGCGGCGAGCGTCTCGGCAGGTGAGACGAGCACGAGGCGAAGGGCTGTTCGTACCCTCCCGGCGTCCTCCGAAGTGCGCAGGCCCGTGGGAGCGGCGCGAATCGGTCGGTTGAGCGCCCCCGGGAGCTGTGATACCGTGCGCTCAACAACGCAAGGTCGCGAAGCCGGTGAGAATCCGGCGCTGTCCCGCAACTGTGATCCGTCCATCGAGACGGTAAGCCAGGCCGCCGAGTTTGCGTTGGTGTCTAGCCCGCGGGGAAACGGGTAGTGGACACGTGGAAGGCGTCCCGCCGGCCATGTGCGACGCTCCGCCCCTCCTCGCGAGGGGCTTTTTGTTGCCTCCCGGGCGACAGGAGCATTCCGCGGGCGAAATGACGGTACGCCGGGAACGGCTTCCTTCGTTTCGCCCATCGACGCGACACATCGGCCATCCCACGTTGCCGCACTTCGTCCTCTCTCGCGGGGCCGCCACCCAGGGGCCCGCGCCCCGCCATGAGAGGACCGGGCCGATGGCTCAGACGGCACCAGCAGCCCCGGGCATCATGCCGAGCGCGCCCGTTGCATCCGCACGGGGGCGCCGGCGGAGCATTGTCGCGCGGCTGATCGCCACCGTGGCGGTCCTTCTCGTGGCGCTCGTGTTCGCCTCGCTCGTCTCCACGTCGGTGGGGCCGTACAACATCCCGCTATCGAACGTCGCGGCAGTGCTCTTGTCGCACCTCGGTATCGACGCCGGGGAGTTCACGCGTACAGAGCAACTGGTCATCGAGCAGTTGCGGCTGCCGAGGGTCGTCATCGCCGCGCTCGTCGGGATGGCCCTGGCGGTCTCCGGCGCGACGATGCAGGCGCTCTTTCGCAACCCGATGGCCGACCCCGGCATCATCGGCGTGTCCTCCGGCGCGGCCACCGGAGCGGTCATCGCGATCGCGTTCGGGCTGAACATCTCGGTGCCGCTGGCGTTGCCGGGGCTGGCGTTTCTCGGCGCGCTGGGTGCGACGTTCGTCGTCTACGGCATCGCGATGGTCGGCGGGCGCCTCTCGATGGCGACGCTGCTGCTCGCGGGCGTGGCCGTGAGCGCCTTCCTCGGCGCGGTCACTTCGACGGTCATCGCGCTCGTCCCGAACGACGAGCACCTGCGCGGCATCGTCTACTGGCTCGCTGGCGGGCTCTCCGGTTCGTCGTGGGATTACGTGCGCATCGTCACGCTGCCCATCGTGGCGGGAAGCGTGCTCCTCATGGTCTACGGGCGCGACCTGAACCTGCTGCTGCTCGGTGACGACGTCGCCCGTTCGAGTGGCGTGAGCGTGACACGAACGCGGACGTTGCTGCTCGTGGTCTCGGCCGTGATCACCGGTTCGGCGGTCGCGGTGAGCGGGACGATCGGGTTCGTGGGGCTGGTCACGCCTCATGTGTTGCGCCTCATCGTCGGGCCGGACCACCGCGTGCTCCTCCCGGCGAGCGGGCTCGCCGGCGCCGTCTTCCTCCTGCTGGCCGACACGTTCGCGCGGCTCATCGTGCGGCCGGCCGAGCTGCAGGTGGGCATGGTCACGGCGTTCGTCGGGGCGCCCTTTTTCATCTTCCTGCTCATTCGCAACCGGCGTCATGCCGGGTCGTTCTGAGGCCAAGACACCACATCCGAGAGGTATCCGATGACTCAACTCCAAAACTTCCACCGCAGCGCGCTGATCCCGTGGATCGTGCTGCTGGCCGCCGTGGCGCTGCTGGCCGCTGCCTGCGGCGGCGATGACGACGATACAGCGACCCCGGTTGCCAGCCCCAGCGCGGCGGCGACAACAGCGACGAGCACCACGGTCACAGCATCCCCGACGGCCACTGTCGCCGGCCGCCTGAAGGGCGTACCGGGCATCGTCGACCCGTCAAACCTGGGCTGGCCCCGGGTAGTGGAGGGGCTCAACGGCAAGGTCTCGATCGAGAAGAAGCCTGCACGCATCCACACCATGTCCGCGGGATTCGACGAGATCACGGTTGCGCTGGTGCCGGTCTCGCGCATCGTCGCCGTCGGCACGTCGACGAAAGACCCGAACACCACGAGCATGGCCGACAAGGTGAAGGACCTCCCGGGCATCGCTCGCGAGCCCGAGGCCATCGCCAAATACAGCCCCGACATCGTCGTAGCCTCGCCCACCCAGAAGGCCGACGTCATCGACGCCATCAAGCGGCTCCAGATCCCCGTGGTCCAGGTCGAGCTCGACCAAACACCGAAAGGACGGCTGGATACCATCCTGCTGCTCGGCTACATCTACGGCGAGGAGGAACGCGCCATCAAGCTCGCCGACGAGGTGAGCGAGCGCTACGAGGCGGTCATCAAGTACACGGACACGATCGCGGAAAGCAAGCGGCCGTTGGTGCTTTCAGCCCTGAAGTTCACGACGCTGACGGTCGGCGGCAAGGGTACGACAGCCGAGGGCATCATCCGCGCGGCGGGCGGCCGCAGCGCGGCCTCGGAGATCGGGATGGAAGGGAACGCCCAGACGAGCCTGGAGGGCATCGTCGCGACCAACCCCGACGTCATCATCCTGCCGTCGCGCGGCGACGAAGGGAACGCGTTCCGCGACGAGATCATGAAGAGCGCTGCCCTCGCCAGCCTGCCGGCTGTCGTGAACAAGCGTGTCTACGTCGTACCACTGGCGCTGTTCGCGACCAACTCGTTCGCGAGCGTGCGAGCCGTCGAGTACCTGGCCCACCTGCTCTACCCGGACAAGTTCCCCCAGGCCGATCCGCCACAGTTCAGCTTCCCGTCGGGGAACTAGCGATGACTGTCGGGCAGGCGGGGGCGATCGGCACAGCCGGACTCGGCGTCGCGGTGGACGGCGCCCACCTGCTCGATGACGTGTCGCTCGACATCGGGAAAGGGGAGCTCGTCGGCGTCGTTGGTCCCAACGGCGCCGGCAAGTCCACCTTCCTCCGGACCGTTGCGCGGCTGATGAATGCGACCGCCGGGGCAGTCTCGATCGAGGGCGTCCCGGCGGCGAAGCTCCGCGTACGAGACCTCGCCCGGGTCCTGGCGGTGGTCGGCCAGCACGCGCCGGACACGCACGGCTTCACCGCCCTCGAAGTGGTGCTCACGGGCCGCTACCCGCACCTGGGGCGGTTCGAAGTCGAAAGCGAACACGACCGCGACGTTGCTGCGTCCGCGATGGAGCGGACAGCGACGCTGCAGTTCGCTGATCGCTCGGCGGCGTCGCTTTCGGGCGGCGAACGGCAACGCGTGTTCATCGCGCGGGGCCTCGCCCAGCAGCCGCGCATCCTCCTGCTCGACGAGCCGACCGCGAGCCTGGACGTCTACCACCAGTTCGCGGTGATGGACCTCGTACGCGAGCTCGCGGCAGGCGGCGTAACGGTGGTGGCGGTCATCCACGACCTGCGGATGGCGGCGCGCTACTGCGACCGGCTCGTGCTGCTCGACCACGGGCGCGTGGCGGCAGACGGCTCGCCGGTGGAGGTGCTCACGCCGGCGAACCTCGAGCGCGTGTTCGGGATGGTCGCCTCCGTGTTCACGGATCCGCTCAGCGGCGGCCTGATGATCGACTTCGCGGCGCGGCCCCGGGAGCGGACGGGCGAGCGGCTGCGCGTGCACGTGGTCGGCGGCTACGGGCAGGCCGCGCCGCTGCTGCGCGAGCTCCGCCTCGCCGGCCACGAGGTGACGGCGGGCCCGCTCGGCGCGGGCGATGTCGACCGCCTGGGCTGCCAGGCGGTCGGCGTGCCGTTCCTGCCCGTGCCCGGTTTCGTGCCCATCGACGACGAGACGCACGCGCGCCACCTGGAGTTGGTGGCCGCGGCCGACTGCGCCGTGCTGTGTGACATCCCCTTCGGGATGGGGAACCTGCGCAACCTGGAGGCCCTGGGCGCCGCCCGCCACCTGCTTTCCATCGAGAGCGGGCCGTTCGGACCACGCGACTACACCGGCGGCAGCGCCGGGCGGGTGTTCGCAGAGCTCCCGATTACTGAGCGGTGCAGCGACGTGCGCGCGGCGGTGGTCGCTATCGATCGGCTGAGCCGACCGGCCACACAACCAGCGGGAGAGGAAGAGTCCCGCGAGGAGGCAATCGCATGACCGACGCCGAACAACCCGCGCCAGCCCCGGCCGAGCCGGAACACCAGCCGCTCCGCGGTTCGCGCGTGAACAAGGGGCTCGTGATCGTGAACACGGGCAAAGGGAAGGGGAAAACGACGGCCGCGCTCGGGCTCATGCTGCGCGCCTGGGGCCGGAACATGAATGTCCAGATGTACCAGTTCCTGAAGCCGCCTACGGCCAACTTCGGCGAGCACCGGGCGGCGAAGAAGCTCGGCATCCCCATCATCGCGCTCGGCGACGGCTTCACCTGGCGATCGAAGGACGGCGACCAGACGAAGGAGCTGGCGCTCGCACAGTGGGAACGCTGCAAGGCGGCCATCCTCGCGGGCGAGCACGACATCATCATTCTCGATGAGTTCACCTACCCGCTGCACTACGGCTGGCTGCCCGTACAGGACGCGATCGACGTCCTCAAGCAGCGGAAGGAGATGCTGCACGTCGTCATCACGGGGCGATACGCGCCGCAGGAGCTGATCGACTACGCCGACCTCGTCACGGAGATGACGCTGATCAAGCACCCGTACCGGGAGCAGGGGATCAAGGCGCAGCCGGGGGTCGAGTTCTGATGGCCCAGGGTGGCGCAACCGCGCGGATCTTCTTCCTGACGTCGCACGACGCCGACGCCGCGACGCTGGCGTCGGCGCGCGAGCTCCTGCCGCGGGGCTTCCCGGCGGTGGACCTCGTCACGGCGATAACAGCCGCCGACCCGACGCTGCAGGACGCGGTCCTGGCGCGGGCAGCCGAGGCGAGCGTGGCGATGGTCCGGCTGATGGGCGGCCCGGAGTCGACGGGCGGGCTCTTCGAACGGCTCGTCGAGGTGTGCGACGAACGGGGCGTGCCGGTTATCGCCCAGCGTTCGTACCCGATGCCGAACGACGACATGGCGAAGTTCACGACCGTCTCGGACGAAGCGGCGCAGCCGGCGCTGGACATGCTGCTGGCCGGCGGCGTGGAGAACTTCAGCCAGATGCTCCGCTACCTGAGCGACACGTTCGCCGCCACCGCCTTCGGCTGGGCGCCGGCGGAGCCGTTGCCGTGGGAGGGCATCTACCACCCCGCATTCCAGCACGAGCCAACGGTCGAGGAGCTGATGGCGCGATGCTGGACGCCCGGCCGGCCGGCCGTCGGCATCCTCTTCTATCGCAGCCTGCTCCAGGCGGGAGACACGGTCGCGGTCGACGCGCTTATCGCCGAGCTCGAATCACTCCAGGTGAACGTGCTGCCGGTCTACGCCTATGGCCTGCGCGCCACGGCGAACAGCCGCGATGGCGCCGAGGCCGTGTGCGAACTGCTGAGCGCGCCGGATGGGACGTCGCTCGTGGATTGCCTCGTCTCGATGCTGTCGTTCTCGGTGGCGATGCTCGACACCGACGGCTGCGCGGTCGAGCAGGGCCGGCCGGCGGGCCTCGGGCGGCTCGACGTTCCCATGCTCCAGGCGATGCAGAGCCTTTCGACGCAGGAGGACTGGCGGGAGAACCCGGCGGGACTGGGCCCGGTCGACATCTCCGTGAGCGTCGCGATGCCGGAGCTCGACGGGCGAATCATCACCGTACCGGCGGCGTTCAAGGAGCGCGCGGACGTCGACCGGAGCACGCTCGAAACCCACGCGCGGCCGCACTCGATCGTGCCCGACCGCATCGCGAGCCTCGCCCGGCAGGCCTGGCGCTGGGCACGGCTGCGGCGCCTCCCGAACGCGGAGAAGAAGGTCGCCATCCTGCTGAACAACCCGAACGGCCGCGACGCGCGCATCGGCGCGGCATCCGGCCTCGATTCGACCGCGTCGGTTGTGCGCCTCCTACGGGCGATGGCCGACGCGGGTTACCGCGTGGAGGACATCCCCGCCGACGGCGACGAGCTCGCGCACCGCATCATCGAGCAGTGCTCGAACAGCATCGATGACGTGACGCCGGAGCAGCTCGTCCGTGCGGTAGGACACGTGGATGCGGACGCCTACGGCCAGGCCTTCGCGGCCATGGCTGAGGCGCCTCGGCGGGCGATGGAACGGCAGTGGGGTACGCCGCCCGGCACCGCCTTTCGTATCGGCGACCAGGTCGCGGTGCCAGGGATCGTCCTGGGGAACGTGTTCGTCGGGCCGCAGCCACAACGCGGCTTCGGCCTCGACCCCGATGCGATCGCGCACTCACCCGACCTGCCGCCGGCGCACCAGTACCTCGCGGTCTACCAGTGGCTGCGGGAGGACTTCGGCGCCGACGTCATCATCGACGTCGGCAAGCATGGGAACATCGAGTGGTTGCCGGGCAAGGGCGTCGCGCTCTCGCGAGAGTGCTTCCCCGACATCGCCCAGGCCGACATCCCGCTGATCTACCCATACATCATTAACAACCCCGGTGAAGGGACGCAGGCCAAGCGCCGCGCCCATGCGGTCATCCTCGATCACCTGACACCACCCGTTTCGACGGCGGAGAGCTACGGCGCGACGGCGGAGCTGGAGCGGCTGAGCGCAGAGTACGCGGAAGCGTTGCGGATGGACGAGCGGCGGCTCGCGCCGTTGCGGGACCAGATCTGGGCGCAGATCGTCGAGGCGAACCTCACGTCCGACCTGGGGCACACGGAACCGCCGTCCGAAGACGAGTTCGGCGATCTCCTCCATGACCTCGGGCACTACCTCTCCGAGCTGCGCGACGCGCAGATCAACACCGGTCTCCACGTCTTCGGCGAACCACCCTGCGGGGAGCCGCTCGTCGAGATGGTCTCGGCGATGCTTCGGCTGTCATCCGGCGGGGTCCCGGCGCTGCACGCGTCGCTGGCGGAGGCGCTCGGCCTCGACTGGGAGGAGCTGCTGCGCGATCGCGGCGCCCCGGCGGCATGGTCGATCCCGGCGCCGCTGCTCGCCGTCGCCTCCGGGCCGGTCAACACCAATGGCGACCTTGTCGACCGCATCGAAGCGCTGGCGCGCGAGGTGATCCGGGGTCTCGTGGCCGGCGAAGCAACAGCGGATAGCGATGGGCAACCGTGGCTGTGGGAACGGGGTGTCGTGGCAGCGCTCCAGTTCGCCCGCGGGCGGCTGCTGCCAGCCATCGCGCGGACGACGGACGAGATGACGTACCTCCTCGGCGCGCTCGAAGGGCGGTTCGTGCCGCCGGGCCCGAGCGGCGCCCCGACGCGTGGGCAGGCGGAGGTCCTGCCGACCGGCCGCAACTTCTACTCGATGGACCCGCGCGCGATGCCCTCGCGGGCAGCGTGGGAAGTGGCGAAAGGTCTCGCGAACGTGCTCATCCAGAAGCACCTCGACGACGAGGGGTCCTACCCGGAGTCGGTCGCGGTCATCATCTGGGGCACCGCCAACATGCGGACGCGCGGCGAGGACATCGCGCAGGTGCTCTACCTGCTCGGCGTCGAGCCGTGCTGGGACCCCGCTTCCGGGCGTGTAAACGGCGTGCGCGTCATCTCGCTGGAGGAGCTCGGGCGGCCGCGCATCGACGCGATGGCACGCGTCAGCGGGTTCTTCCGCGATTCGTTCCCGAACATCATGCACCTCATCGACGACGCGGTGCGGATGGTGGCGGAACTCGACGAGCCCCACGACCAGAACTTCGTGCGGAAGCACGTCGACGCCGACCGCGCGGCCGGCCGCGACGGCGACGACGCGCTCTACCGCGTCTTCGCCCCGAAGCCGGGCGCCTACGTCGATGGCGTCGCGCAGCTCATCGACCACCGGAACTGGGAGACGCGGCGCGACATCGCCGAGGTCTACGCGAACTGGGTGAGCCACGCCTACACGAGGAAGACGTACGGCGCAGCGGCGCGTGAGCAGTTCGTCCGCCGTGCGGGCGAACTCGACGTCGTGGTGAAGAACCGCGACAACCAGGAACACGACGTCTTCGATACCGATGACTACTTCCAGGACCACGGCGCGATGGCCGCGGTCGCGCAGGAGCTCGGCGGCGCTTCGGGGAAGGCGTGGATCGGTGACAGCACGCGGCCATCGGCGCCCGGGATCCGCGACGCCGCGGACGAGGCCCGGCGGACCTTCCGGCGCCGCGCGATGAATCCGCGCTGGATCGAGGGGATGAAGCGCCACGGGTACAAGGGCGGGCTGGAACTCCTGAAGACCGTCGACTACGCGTTCGGCTACGACGCCACGGCGGGCGTGATGGAGGACTGGATGTACGAAGGCTTCGCCGAACGGTACCTGTTCGACGCGGCGACGCAGGCGTTCCTGCGCGAGCACACCCCCTGGGCGCTGCGCGACATGACGGAGCGGCTGCTCGAAGCGCAGGACCGCGGCCTCTGGGAGAACCCCTCGCCCGAGACCCGTGAGCGGCTCCGCTCGCTCCTGCTCGACGCCGAGAGCGTCCTCGAAGGGCGCGGCGAAGCCATGACGGAAGGAGAGAGAGCATGAACCAGGCAAGCCGCGGCCCCGAGGAGCCGCGATTCCCCTTCTCGGCGATCGTCGGGCAGGACCGGATGAAGCTGGCCCTGCTGCTGAACGCCATCAACCCGGCGATCGGCGGCGTGCTCATCCGCGGGAACAAGGGCACCGCGAAGTCGACGGCGGTCCGCGCGCTGGCGGCCCTGCTGCCGCCGATCGCCGCGACCGAGGGCTGTCCGTTCAACTGCCCGCCGGCGCCCGAGAACGCCGACTGCCCCGCGCTCGACGAGCACCGAAGCACGCACGTCGCGACGCACCCGGTGCGGATCGTCGACCTGCCGGTGGGCGCCTCGGAGGACCGGCTCGTGGGGTCGCTCGACGTCGAGCGGGCACTGCAGGCGGGGCAGCGCGCGTTCGAGCCGGGCATCCTCGCGGCAGCCCACCGCGGCATCCTCTACATCGACGAGGTGAACCTGCTGAGCGACCACCTCGTCGATGTGCTGCTTGATGCGGCGGCGATGGGCCGCAACTACGTCGAGCGGGACGGGATCTCGGTAAGCCACCCGTCGCGGTTCATCCTGATCGGCACGATGAACCCGGAGGAGGGCGAGCTGCGGCCGCAGCTACTCGACCGCTTCGGGCTGATGGTCGAGGCAGAGGACCGGTTCGAACCCGCCGCGCGGGCGGAGGTCGTACGGCGCCGGATCGCGTTCGAGGCCAATCCGCCGGGATTCGGGCGGCGTTGGGCGGAGGAACAGTCGGCGCTCCGGGAGCGGCTCGAACGGGCGCGCACGGCGGTCAGCGACGTGACGGTGCCGGACGCGATGATCGACGCGATTACCACGCTCTGCGCGGCGTGCGAAGTCGACGGTCTACGGGCGGACATCGTCATCTACCGCGCGTCACAGGCACTGGCCGCCTGGGACGGCCGGTCCGAGGTGACGCTGGACGACGTGCGCACAGCAGCCGAGCTGGCGCTCGTCCATCGTCAGCGCCGGCAGCCGTTCCAGGAGCCGCAGCTCGACCAGGAACGGATCGACGACGCGCTTCGGCCATTCGAGAACAACGACCCCGGCGACGACGACCCGCCGCCGAGCGAGGGCGAACCACCCGATGACGACCCCGGCGACGAGCCTGATGACCAGCCGCCGCCACCCTCGAACGGCGATGCGCCGGACGAGCGGCGGGCTGAGATCGGCGAGGCCGCGCAGGTGCGGGCACCGGACATCCGGAGGCCGGACCAGCGGGAACGCGCGGCGTCGGGGCGGCGGATGGAGACGCGCAGCGACTCGCAGCGCGGGCGGCACATGGGGGCGCGCCGGCCGACCGGTGCGGTCCACGACCCGGACATCCTCGCGACGGTCCAGGCGGCGGCGCTGCGTGGTGCAACAGGCTGCGAGGGCCGCCCCGTGATCACGCGCCAGGACCTGCGCGAGAAGGTGCGCGAGACGCTGGCGGCAACGCTGATCGTGTTCGTCGTCGACGCGAGCGGCTCGATGGGCGCGCGGCGGCGGATGGAGGCCGCCAAGGGAGCCGTGCTCTCGCTGCTTGTGGACGCCTACCAGCACCGGGACCGGGTCGCACTGGTCGCGTTTCGCGGGGACCGGGCGGAAGTGCTGCTGCCACCGACGAACAGCGTCGAGCAGGCGCATCGCGCGCTGGCGCAGTTCGTGACGGGCGGCCGGACACCGGTGGGAGCGGGTCTCGAACGTGCGTCGGAGCTCGTCGAACGCGCCCGCCGGCGCGACCCCGGGATGGTTCCGCTCGTTGTGCTCGTCTCCGACGGCCGGGCCAACGTCGCCCCGGACGGAATGGACCCCGTGATGGCGGCCACGACGGCGGCGACCGCCCTTCGCGCCGCGGGTGCGCGTGCGCTGGTGATCGACACCGAGCAGGGGTACATCCGGCTGGGGCTGGCGAGAGAGCTAAGCAACGCGCTCGGCGGCGACTACGTGGCGCTCGACGAGATCACTGCCGAGTCGGTGGCGCGCGTCGTGCGTGGTGAGCGGGCGGGGACAGTTCTATGACGTTCGCGCCCGTCGTGCTCCCGGCGATCGACGAGGTCGCGCGCGAAGCGGCGCGCGCGCGGCTCGACGCGCTTACGAAGCCGCCCGGCAGCCTCGGGCAGATCGAGGCCCTGGCGGTGCGGCTGGCGGGCATCACGGGCGACGCGCGCTGCGCCTTCCCGCGGAAGACGGTGTTCGTGTTCGCGGCAGACCACGGTGTGACACGAGAAGGGGTCTCGGCGTTTCCGGCGGCCGTCACAGCGCAGATGGTCGCGAACTTCCTCCACGGTGGCGCGGCGATCAACGTGCTCGCGCGGCGGGCCGGGGCGCGTGTGGTCGTGGTCGACTTCGGTGTGTTCGACCCAGTGCGCACGCCCGGGCTCGTCGACCGGCGCATCGGGAACGGCACCGCGAACATGGCCGCTGGCCCGGCGATGACGCGGGGGCAGGCGCTGGCGGCCGTGAGCGCCGGCCAGAAACTCGCGGCAGAGGCCATCGAGCGGGGGGCGACGATTGTCGCGACCGGCGAGATGGGCATCGGCAACACGACCGCGGCGAGCGCCATCACGGCCGCGATCACCGGGCGACCGGCGGCAGCCGTGACCGGACGAGGCACCGGGATCAGCGAGGCCGCCCTCGCGCACAAGACAGAGGTCGTCGAGCGCGCGCTCCGCGTGAACGCGCCGGACCCCGCCGACGGGATCGACGTGCTGGCGAAGGTTGGCGGGTTCGAGATCGGCGGGCTTGCGGGCGTCATCATCGGTGCGGCCGAGCGCCGCCTGCCGGTCGTGCTCGACGGGTTCATCACCGGGGCGGCGGCGCTCATCGCGGAAGGCCTCGCGCCGGGCATCACCGCCTTCATGGTCGCGTCGCATCACTCGGTCGAACGCGGGCACGCCGCGATCCTGGAGCGCCTCAGCCTGCGCCCGCTCTTCGACCTCGACCTGCGGCTGGGCGAAGGCACCGGCGCGGCGCTGGCCATGAACCTCGTCGACGCCGCCGTTGCCATCCGGGACGAAATGGCGACGTTCGCGGAAGCCCAGGTTGCCGGCCGGAGTGAAGCATGAACGGACTGCGGGTGGCGCTCGGGTTCCTGACGATCCTGCCCGTACCGGGCGGAGCGTGGCAGCCCGCGCACGCGGTCGCGTGGTACCCGTTCGTGGGCGTCATGCTCGCAGCGGCCACCGGAGCTATCGCGCTTGGCATGTTTGAACTCGCCACCCCTCCCCTCGCGGCAGCGCTCACCGTCGCGGCATGGGTGACCCTGACCGGTGGGCTGCACCTCGACGGCCTCGCCGACTCGGCCGACGCGGCCTTCGCCCAGGTCAGCCGCGAGCGCCGCCTGGAGATCCTGCGCGACGTCCACCACGGGACCTTCGCCATGCTGGCGGTCGGGCTCGTCCTGCTGCTGAAGTTCAGCGCGCTCGCCTCGCTCGATGGTCGCCAGGCGGCGGCCGGAGTGGCTCTCGCGATTGTGGCGGCGCGGGCGGTCCTGCCTCTCACCATGCGGGTCTTCCCGCGGGCGCGGGCCTCCGGCCTGGGCGCCGACAGCCGCGCGGGCGCGACCGCAGCTGCGGTGGCGGTGGGAGCGGTGGCCGGGCTCGCCACCGGCTGGGTCACGTTTGGGCTCGCCGGGGCCGCTATCGCGATCGGCGCTGCTGGCGTCGCGAGCGTCGTGGCGATGTGGCTTAGCTCGCGGTTTGGCGGCCTGACCGGCGACACCTATGGCGCCGTCGTTGAGTGTGTCGAGACGGTGGCACTCGCGGCGGTCTCGGTCCTGGCCACGAACGGGCACGCGTCGGCGTTCCCGGCCGGGAGGTTCATGTGAACCGCCGCCTCGCCGTCGCCACGATCGCGGTCGGGGTCGACCTCGCCTTCGCGGAGCTGCCGAACCGCTACCACCCGGTGGCCTGGCTGGGGCAGGGCATCGCCTTCGCCGACCACTGCCTTCCCCAGGCAACGGACCAGGAGAAGTGGCGTTCGGGCCTCGCACTTGCAACAGCATTCGTGGGCGCGGCTGCGCTGGCCGCCTGCACGGCGCGGCGATTCCTGGGACACCTGCCCGCACCTCTGGCGCTCGTTGTCGAAGGCGTCCTGCTGAAGCAGGCGTTCGCCGTACGGGCGCTGTTCGAACACGCCGGCACCGTGGAACGGCCCCTCCGCGATGGTGACGTCGAAGGAGCGCGGCTCGCCGCCTCGCGCATGGTTAGCCGGAAGACCGACGACCTCCCGCCGGAGCTGCTCGCATCGGCCGCCATCGAGTCGCTGGCGGAGAACAGCTCGGACAGCATCGTGGCGCCGCTGCTGTGGTACGCGGCGCTCGGACTGCCGGGCGCGTTCGCCTACCGCGCGGCCAACACGCTCGACGCCACGGTCGGCTACCACAGCCGGGGACGCTTCGGCACGCCCTCGGCGCGGCTCGACGACGCGCTCAACGTCGTGCCGGCGCGCGTTACCGCCGGCCTCATCGCGGCCGCGCAGCCGCGGTGGCTGGCAGCAGGCGGCGCGTTCCGGCGCGACGCCCGTTCGACGCCGAGCCCGAACGCCGGCTGGCCGATGGCCGCGGCCGCCCACGCGCTCGGTGTGCGGCTGGAGAAGCTCGACCACCACGTCCTGAACAGTGCGGCACGCGCCCCCGGAGCAGGCGATATCGCCCGGGCGCGCCGGCTCCTCACGCGCAGCCTGACGATCGGCGCCGGTGTCACAGCTGCCCTCGCGACGGCGAGGTGGCTCCGATGAGCGCGGCCGTGGTGCACGGCGGCGTGACCGCGGCGGAGCTGGCCCGGGCCGCCGAATGCGGGATCGAGCTCATCGACCTGAGCGCCAGCCTGAACCCCTACGGCCCGCACCCCGGGGTGGTCGCCGCAGCCGCGAGCGCGGTCGTCGCCCGCTATCCCGAAGCTGATGCCCGCACCGTCCGGGAGGCCTACGCCGCCCGCTGCGGTCTGCCCGCGGAGCAGGTGCTGGCGGGAAACGGCTCGAGCGAGCTGATCTACCTCGTCGCGCGGGCGCTTGGCGGAGGTGGGCGCTGCATGGTCGTTGGGCCAACGTTCGGGGAGTACGCGGCAGCAGCGACCGCGGCCGGGATGGAGCTGGTGGAAGCGCGCTGGTTCGACCCAGGCCGGCGCGCCACCATCGCAGACCTCGACCGGCAGGTGCGGGAGTTCGAACCCGCGCTCACGTTCCTGTGCAACCCGAACAACCCGACCGGCGCGCTCGTCCCTGCGGCAGACGTCGAGCGCCTGACGGCCGCTGTGCGGCGCGGCAGTGGGTGGCTCGTTGTCGACGAGGCATACATGGATTTCGCCTGGCCCGAGGACCAGTCGGTGGGCCCGGCGCCGGGGCGGCTCGTGCTCCGCTCGCTGACGAAGCTCCACGCCATCCCCGGCTTGCGCGCCGGGTTCCTGCTGGGCGAGCGCGGCGACGTCGAAGCCGTGGCCGCGCAGCAGCCGCCCTGGTCGCTGAGCGCGCCCGCTTCGGCCGCGGTGCTGCGCGCGCTGCAGGAACCGGACTTCGAACGCAAGAGCCGCCTGGCGATCGCGGACACAAGAGCGCAGCTCTGCGATGCCCTCACGGAGGCCGGGTTCGAGGTCGCGCCGTCGCTCGCGAACTTCGTGCTCGTGCGCGTCGGCGACGCTGCGGCGACGCGGGCGCGGATGCTGGCGCGCGGCTTCGTCCTGCGCGATTGCACGTCGTTCGGGCTGCCCGGGCACGTCCGCATCGCCATCCCCCACGCCCGTGACCTGGAGCCGCTACTGGCGGCGATGAAGGAGGAACCATGCCCACCCGCGCCGCAGTCCTGATGGTCCAGGGGACCGCATCTTCGGCCGGGAAGAGCTTCCTCGTGGCCGGCCTCTGCCGCCTGCTCGTGCAGGAGGGCTACCGGGTCGCGCCGTTCAAGTCGCAGAACATGTCGAACAACGCGGCAGTGACCATCGAAGGGGACGAGATCGGGCGGGCGCAGGCCGTCCAGGCGCACGCCGCGCGGGTGCTTCCCCACGTCGACATGAACCCGGTGCTGTTGAAGCCGGAGGCGAACCACCGCTCCCAGGTGATCGTGATGGGGCGGCCGTACGCGACCCTCAACGCCGCTGCCTACCAGGAGGCGAAACTGCGCATCTGGGGCGACGTGACCGCCGCCCTCGAACGGTTGCGCGCCGCCTACGACGTGGTCGTCATTGAGGGCGCGGGCAGCCCTGCCGAGATCAACCTGAAGGCGCGCGACATCTCGAACATGCGGGTCGCGCTCCACGCCGAAGCGCCGGTGCTGCTCGTCGGCGACATCGATCGGGGCGGCGTGTTCGCCCACCTCTACGGGACGTATCACCTGCTCGAACCGGCCGAACAGGCGCTGGTCAAGGGCTTCATTATCAACAAGCTCCGGGGCGACCCGTCGCTCCTCGAACCTGGGCTCGTCGACATCGAACGGCTGACGACCGTGCCCGTGCTCGGCGTCGTGCCGTGGGTGAACGATCCGCAACTGCCGGAGGAGGACTCGGTCGCGCTCGACCGGCGGCGGGACGGCGGTGGTCCGTTCGCCGGCGTGGACGTGGCGATCGTGCGCTTCCCGCGGATCGCGAACTTCGACGACTTCGACGCACTCGAAGCCGAGGCCGACGTGCGCGTGCGATACGTCACTCGCGCGGACGCGCTGGGAGAACCCGACCTCGTGATCCTCCCCGGCACGAAGGCGACGCGCGACGACCTCGCCTGGATGCGCGCGCAGGGGTTGGATGCCGCGCTGGCGGCCGCCCGCAACCGTGGCGCGTTCGTCGTTGGCGTCTGCGGCGGGTACCAGGTGCTCGGCGAGCGGATCGACGACCCGGCGGGCTTCGAAGGTGAACCCGGCGGCACGGAAGGGCTCGGCTGGCTGCCCCTGCGCACGCGCTTCGGCGAAGGCAAGGTGACCCGCCAGAGCGCGATGACTGTCGACGCCGCGCGTGGCCTGCTTGAGCACGCGGGCGGGATCCAGGTCGAGGGCTACGAGATCCACGCGGGCGAGACGCAGATGCGGCCGGATGCGGTCGCGGCGAGGCTCGATGACGGGACGCCGATCGGTGCGGTCGACGCAAGCGGGCAGGTGTTCGGGTGCTACCTGCACGGGCTGTTCGCGTCGGACGCGTTCCGTCAGGCGGTGCTACGGCATGTCGCCACCGCGCGAGGCAAGCGCTACGAGCCCACGGTCCAGCTCGGCGCGGACGCGGCCTTCGACCGGCTCGCGGACGTGCTCCGTTCCTCATTGAACCTGCCCGCCATCTTCGGGCTCATCGAAGGGCAGCGGGGGTAGCCGTGGGCAGCATCCACCTGGTCACGGGAGGCGCGCGCAACGGCAAGAGCCGTCACGCCGAGGCGCTGGCGGCCGCATCCGGCGCACCCGTCGTCTACATCGCGACGATGGAGCCGGGCGACGAGGAGCTGCGCGCGCGCATCGCTCGGCACCGCGAGCGGCGGCCCGCGGATTGGGCAACCATCGAGGCGCCACGCGACCTGACGTGGGCGCTAGCGGCGGCGCCGACCGGGGCCGCGGTACTGCTCGATTGCCTCTCGCTCTGGGTGAGCAACCAGCTCTTCGCGGACGGCGACCCGGCGGCGTGGGGCACGGCGCGCTGGGAGCGGTTCGTCGATGGATGCGTGGCGGACGCGGAGACGCTCATCACCGCGCAGGCAGGCCGCGACGGGCCGCTCATCGCCGTCACGAACGAGGTCGGGCTCGGCATCGTCCCGGTCGACGCGCTCAGCCGGTACTACCGCGACGCGCTCGGCCTCGTGAACCAGGCGTTCGCCCGGGCGGCCAGCGAGGCAACATTCATGGTGAGCGGCCTGCCGCTGAGGCTGAAATGAGCCGGGCTCCGGGGGCCATCGACTTCGCCCGAGCGTGGCGAGAGTGGCTGGAGGATGCGGCCGATCCGCGGCTCGACCTGGCGACCGACCTCGCCTACTGGGAGCGGGTCGCGGAAGAGTGCGACACCTGGGCACAGCCCGTCGAACGGACGCTGAAGGTCGTGGAGCGCCTGGTCTTCCAGGGCGAGTCGCTCCTGGAGGTCGGAGCCGGCACGGGGCGGTTCGCCATCCCGCTCGCGCGGAAGTGCGCGGCGGTCACCGCGCTCGATCAGTCGCCCGCGGTGCTTGCCGTCCTGGCGCGAAAGGCACGCGATGCGGGCCTGCCACACATCGCAACCGTCGCCGGCACCTGGGAGGGCGCGGTCGTGGCGCAGCACGACGTCGTGCTCGCGGCATGGTCGCTCTATCGCCAGCTGGACCTCGAAGCCTGTCTTCGGAAGCTGGTCGAAACCGCTGGCCGGCTGCTGATCATCGTCGTGCCCGATGCGGATGCGTCGCAGGAGGCGCGCGGGGGAACGGCAGCCTACCTGTACGTGCTCGGCGCCCTGCGAGACTTGGGTTGCCGGGCAGAGCTGGTGATCGTCGAGGAACCGCGGCCGGCCCACGGAGACACCGTGCCCGTCCCGATCATCACGTGGACGCGCCCGCCCACGTGCACGGAGGTCGAAGAATGAGCGAGTTGATCCCCCTGGGCGAGGTGCAGCCGGAGCGCACGCGACCGGTCCGGAACGTGGTCACGCGTGCCGACGGCAAGCTCGTGAACGTGAACCGCCAGATGGGGCAGCTCTTCGTCTGCGCGCACGGCTGCTGCTGCGGCAAGACCGAAGAGGGCAAGCCTGAGGGGCACTTCGACGTGTACCAGGAGGAGTGGGAGCGCCGCCGGATCCGCAACAAGGTCCACCTCAACATGGGCGGCTGCCTCGGCCCGTGCCCGCTCGCGAACGTCTGCATGCTGCTGTTCGAGGGGAGGACGACGTTCTTCCACTCGATGAACACGCCGCAGCGGATCGTCGAGATCTACGACTACATCGAGACGATGATCGCGTCGGAGCGGTACCTGCCGCCGCCACCGGCGCTGCGGGACTTCGCCTTTTCGGCGATGCGGAATGATGGCCGGCCGATGGACGTGCTCCCCGAGCCCGCACCGGCAAGCGGCGAGCAGCAGCAGCGAGGCGGCGAGCCCGGCCCGATCCTGTTCCTGACGCATGCCGACACGGACGTGCTCGCAATCTCGGCGATCCGCGATCGGCTCGACCCGCAGGTTACCCGCGTGCACGTGCAGAACATCGGTCACCTGCGCGACGGAGCCGACGCCCTCGCACTATTCGGGGCGTTGATCCCCGGTGCGAGCATCGTTGTCGTGAACCTCCACGGGGGGATGAAGAGCCTCCCGGGCTTCGCGGACATCGTCGCGATGATCGAACGGGAGGGGTGCTGGCTGATCGCGCTCCCGGGGATCGATGAGCTCGACCCCGAGCTTACGGCGCACTCGAACACCGGCGTCGCGGTCGCGCTGGCGACGCGCGCGTACCTGCAGGCGGGCGGCCCGGAGAACTACCGCCAGTGCATCCACTTCCTGTGTGACCACCTGCTGACCACCGGGATCGGGTACGAACTGCCGGTCGAACAGCCGCGCGAGGGTGTATGTCACCCGCGCGTGCCGTCGGGCCGCATCGAGGACTGGCGCGCCATCGCCGACCCGGCGAAGCCGACGATCGGGATCACGTTCTACCGGTCGTACTGGCTCAGCGGCGATACCGCGTTCATCGACACGCTGGTCGAAGCCGGCGAGGCGCTCGGTGCGAACGTCCTGCCGGTGTTCGGCTACTCCCTCAAGGACGACCCGGGCGATCACGGACTCCCGGGCGCCATGCGCTTTTTCGTGGATGAGGATGGGAGGCCCGTCGTCGACGTCGTCGTGAACACGATGGCGTTCGCAATGGGCTCGTCGCGAGCGGAGGAGCGTACCGGCAACGAGTGGGTGGTCGAGGCGCTGGAGACGCTCGGCATCCCGCAGGTGCAGGCGCTCAACACGTCGATTTCGAGCGAGCGATGGCTGGAATCGGAGAATGGTGTCCCGCCGCTCGACGTCGCCATGAACGTCGCCATCCCGGAACTCGACGGGCGCATCATCAGTGTGCCCGTCTCGTTCAAGGAGGTGGACCAGGCGAGCACGACGCCGGGCCTCGTCCGGCGGCTCGCCGTTCGCGACCGCGCCGAGCGCGTGATGGGCACGGCGTTCCGGCTGGCGATGCTGCGGCGCACGCCGAACGCGGAGAAGCGCATCGTCGTGATGCTCACGAACCACCACGCGAAGGCGGCACGCATCGCGAACGCGGTCGGGCTCGATGCCCCGGAGTCGCTGCTCGCGCTCCTTTCGCGCATGCGCGAGGTGGGGTACGACGTCGGCGAACCTCCGGCGGACGCGGACGAGCTGATGCACCTGATCCTCGCGCGGGGACACTACGACGCGGACGTGCTTTCGGACGAGCAGCTTCGCGACGCGATCGCGCATGTCCCGGCGAGCCGCTACCGCGCGTGGTTCGCGGAACTGCCCGAGCGGCGGCAGGCGGAGATGCGCGAGCAGTGGGGCGAACCGCCAGGTCAGCACTACGTCGACCAGGACGGGGCGATCGCGCTCGCGGGGCTGCGCTTCGGGAACGTGTTCGTGGCCGTGCAGCCGCCGCGCGGCTACGGCATGGACAAGACCGCGATCATGCACAAGCCGCACCTCCCGCCGCCGTATCCGTACCACGCGCTCTACCGCTGGCTACGCGAGCCGGCCGAAACGGGTGGGTTCGGGGCCGATGCGGTCATCCAGATGGGCAAGCACGGCTCGCTGGAATGGCTGCCAGGAAAGGGCGTCGGGCTCTCGGCAGACTGCTACCCGGACCTCTTCCTCGGCGACCTACCCGTGGTCTACCCGTTCATCATCGACGGCCCGGGCGAGGGTGCGGCTGCAAAGCGCCGCACGCACGCGACGATCGTCGACCACCTGCCGCCGCCGATCACGAACGCGGAGCTGTATGGCGAGCTGGCCGAGCTCGACCGGCTCGTCGACGAGTACTACCTGCTCGAGCGCACGGACCCGGCCAAGCTGCCGGTCCTGCAGAAGCAGGTCTGGGACCTGCTCCGGGAGGCGAACCTCGACGGCGAGATCGCGAACCTGATGCGCCACGACGACGACGACGACGACGATGACGACCATGTGCACGAGTGGGACGAGCGCACCCACGCGGACGGCGTGCCGTACACCATCTCCGACCTGAGCGGCGCGGACTTCGCGCACCTCGTCGAGGACATCCATGCTTACACGCACGAACTCGGCGCGGCGCCACTCCGTCTCGGGCTGCACTGCCTCGGTGAGCCGCCAGTGGGCGACGATCTGGTCGACACGCTGCAGGCGCTGGTGCGGTTCCGCAACGGGAACGTGCCGAGCCTGCGCGAAGCGCTGGCGGCCGCGTACGACGTCGACCTCGACGTGGCACTCGCCGCGCCCGGGACGAGGCTCGATGCGCCACCCGCGGGACTCGCGACCGATAGCGGCGCGGCGCTGCACGCGAACGCGGACGTGCTCGATGCGCTCGATACTCGTGCCGATGCGCTCCTGCGGGGCATCGTCGAACGCGACGGTAAGCCGAACGCGGTCGAGGAGGTCGTTGCCACAGTGCTGCCGAACGCGGTCTTCGACGATGGCATCGAACAGGTGCGCGCGGTGCTCGCATTCGTGTCCGGGCATCTGCTGCCGGCACTGCAGCAGACGACGGACGAAGTCGAGCACATCCTCGATGCACTCGAGGGACGGTACGTTCCGCCCGGGCCGAGCGGGGCGCTCACCCGCGGGATGGCCCACGCGCTCCCGACCGGCCGCAACTTCTACGCGATCGACCCACGTTCGCTGCCAAGCCCCACGGCCTGGATCGTCGGGCAGGGGCTCGCGGACGGTGTCGTCGAACGGTACGTCGCCGACGAAGGACGTGTCCCAGAGACGGTCGGTGTGTCGATCTGGGGGACGGCGGCGATGCGCACCGCGGGCGAGGACCTGGCGCAGGTGTTCGCACTGCTTGGCGTGCGACCGGTGTGGCAGCGCGAGAGCCGCCGTGTTGCAGGTGTCGAGGCGATCCCGCTGGCGGAGCTCGGCCGGCCGCGGGTCGACGTGGTCTGCCGCATCTCGGGATTCTTCCGCGACGCGTTCCCGACCGCTCTCGCGCTGCTCGACGACGCAGTCAACCTCGTCGCCGACCTGGACGAGCCAGCGGACCAGAACTTCGTTCGCGCCCACCGGCGGGCCGAAGCGGACCGGCTCGCGGCGGAGGAGGGCCTCGACGCGGAGGCGGCCTGGCGGCGCGCCGGCTACCGCATCTTCGGCAGCCAGCCGGGCGTCTATGGCGCGGGCATCCTCCAACTCATCGACGAGCGGAACTGGCGCGACGATGCGGACCTCGCCCTGACCTACATCAACTGGGGCGGCTACGCCTACACGCGCAACGAGTTCGGCGCCGACGCGCGCGACGCCTTCCGCACGGCGCTCGGCGCGGTCAACGTCGCGGTGAAGAACCAGGACAACCGCGAGCACGACATCTTCGACTCCGACGACTACCTCCAGTTCCACGGGGGAATGATCGCGGCCGTGCGCGCGATCACGGGACAGGCGCCCCGGCGGTACTTCGGCGACACCCACGACCCCGATCGTCCGCAAATGCGCGACCTGAAACAGGAGGTGGACCGTGTCTTCCGGACGCGCGTCGTGAACCCGAAGTGGCTGAACGCGATCATGCAGCACGGCTATCGCGGCGGCACAGAGCTCACCGCAACGGTCGACTACCTGTTCGGCTACGACGCGACGGCGCGCGTGCTCGATGACTGGCAGTACGAGAAGGTCGCCGAAGCCTACGCGCTCGACCCGACCGTACGGGAGTTCCTGGGCGAGGCGAACCCCTGGGCATTGCGCGATATCGCTTCACGCCTGCTGGAGGCGATGGACCGCGACCTCTGGACCGCGGACGAGGGGACCCGCCGTACCCTGCAGAGCGTCTTTCTCGAGGCGGAGGGCCGGGTCGAGGACGCACAGGGCGGTGCGCCGTTGTAAAGAGACAGCACCCCATGCAAGCTGGGGCACACTCCGACCAAGTCCGGGATCCGCAAATGCATCTATGCCCGACGGAGACCACCCGTGAGGCGGGGCCATAGTCGCTAACCCCGCTACAGTGCTGGGCGCTGATGCGACCACCCGAAGGAAGGCGTGGACCCGTGAGTACGCTTCGAGAGGAGCCAGGTGCTGGAGCGGGAACGGATACCGCCAGCATCCTGTTCGTGACTTCGCACGATCGGATGCAGTCGCACTGGCGCGCGTGCGGCACACATCGCGCGACCAAGTGAATTCGGGGCGACGGGGCAGTCGCCGAAATCAGCGCGGATTCTTCACGATCGGGTAGTGATTTCGCGCCGTCCTCCGCCTAGATTCGTCTTCCATTCCCCCAGGACACGACGCAACGCGGCAGGGACATGAGACCGGAGGTTGATATGGAACCGGCACAGTTTGGGATCGCGAGAAAACCGATGCTCGCTTTGGCGGTTGTGGCGGCGATGATCCTCTTGGCGGTGACGGTGTCTAGCCCGATCGTTGAAGCGGCGCCCTTCCACATATACAAGACGACTGTCTCGCCCATTGCGGTCGCTCCATCCTCGAACGCGAGTGCGACTGACAATGGCCTGAACGGCTACAATCACCAAAACTGTTCCACTGGCAGCTGGACCAAGTGGATATCGATCAGTATCCCAGATCATCATCTCCACACGTTCCAGAGTACGATGTGCACAGGCATGGGCTTCGACCATGGCCACGATAACTCATGGTCGCAGTGCGCGAGTCTGACTGGCGGGACTTGGTATGCGCAGTGCCTCTACTGGCACTGATTTGTGGACCACTGCGTGCGAACTAACCAAGGTGTAGGAGAGTGATTTATCGTGAAGACTCACCAGCGTATGGTTCTGATGATGGGTGCCATTGTTGGCGTGATAGCAGGCGGATTCATCGTCGCCTCGGCCGTCACTAACTCATCCGTAGCCAATGCGGACGACGCTGTTCACAGCCAAGGGCAGCTGAAGGCTCTTCCCATTGGTGAGCCGCTGCTGCCGGTAACTAACGGTCGAGAACCGTTGCTCTTTTCCGATAACGTTGCTGCAAGCGAATCCGGTGGATCGACAGTCACTATTGGCGACGCGATCATCAATGTTCTGCCTCGGACCGCCGACGGATCTGTACACTTCTCTGCGATATTGGCGGGTGGCGCAACAATCGATGGATATGGGGATCGCGATGTGATCAAGACTGGGCTGGCCTACGTTGCCTGGCAGGACCATGGAGGTCCAATTCACATCCTCGGGATAGTACCCGATGATGTCGCTGAGGTGGTCGTCGGTTCCCACTCGATCGAAATTACCGACAACTTCTGGTATTTCGTGGCTGACGGCGACGATGACGTCAGTCTCGTCGTTGTCCGGGGCGTCGATCCATCCAACGTCGCCAGACTGGGGCGTTAGCCAGGCTCTTGGACGACCTTTATCCCGGATCGGGTCGTGATTGAGGTGCATGAACTGACGAGACTATACATGCCAACAGAAAGGCCCCGGTTTCTGGGGCTTTTTCTGTTGACGGGAGAATGCGAACTCTCACATCTCTCCATCAGGCGCTTTCCGTGGCCGCAGGGCGACGTTGTACTCACCCACGCCGCAATCGGTTCAGCCACGAGGTCACCTTCTGTGTGGGCTTTGCGGACAGAAGCGCCCTGATCACGCGCGCCGGAGCGCTTCCAGGGACTCGACGCAGATGGCCAGCCAGGCGCGGCAAAGGCACTTTCTGGCACCCACTGGACCGACGTCTGCTCGCGCAATCCTTGACCCATGGGAGGGGGCGTGCGGAGGACATCTGGATTCGGTCAGCCGCTCACCGTTGCTAATCTGCCCAGGATGAGTGGTCGCGTCGCGACATCGCGGCTGCTCATCGCCCTCAGCATTTGGCCGAACTTCTTCGGATGGCTGTTCCTTTGGAGCGGGATCGGAGTCGCATACATCGGCTTGGCCATCGTCACGCTCGTAACGGGAACCGCCCTCGCGTGGTCGCGGCAAACGCTGATGATGGCGCTTGCGGCTTTGTTACTCGGCTCGGCTCCGTTCATCTATCTCTTGGTGGACATCGCGGTGTGGAAGTTGTGCGTCGGTGCGGCCGCGAAGGGCGCGGCACGACTCGAGGCGATCGCGTTACCGGGCGTCGCGGTCACGTGGCCTTCGTACTGCAAGTGCAACCGCCCGTGGAGAGTTCGGCCCAAAACAGCGGAGCGTGCCGTCGGTAAGTCGGCCACCAACCCGACGGGGACTCGACAGACGCTTGCTGGGCCACATGGCCAGGAACGCCAGGAACGCCAGCACCAAGTCTGGCCAGAAGGGCGGCGGTAGCCCACCGACGCAGGAATGTCCGGCGCGAGGCGAATCGCAGGGCAACAAAAAAAGCGTTCCCCGTCACAAGGATTCGGAACTAGTGCCGTGTCAGGCGATGTTGTCCTGTCCGCGATCGGCGCACGGATGACTGTCAGCCAGCACGTTTGAAGGCTTCGCGGAGCCATTCGACGACATCGCCATCCACCTCATCGGGTCCATGGACCTCGAGGTGGTGCATCCAATGGCGCGGTGGGGGTGTGCGACTTCCTTGAATCGCTCCGAAGGGTCGTGACGCCCAAGGGCAATGGAAAGCACGACCTCAGCATCAGCGTTGCTCAGGTATTGGCCCGGAAGCCACAGATAGGCGAAGCCGCGTTTCCGCCGGAATGCGATCTGGCTCTTCGTGGTCCGCACCTCGAACGGTCCGAGCTCGCCCAGGCACGACCGGACCCGCCCGTACACAGCGGCGGCGACTGGCTTGCTGGGAAGGAGATCCTCTGGGTCCACAGCTTGATGCTCCCATGACCCTGCGCCCGGAGTGTCCCCGGACGCCGAGTCGGAGGCAGGGCTGCGAATGCCGCAGACGTCACTTGACGCGGCATTAGGAGCAGTGAGGGATCTCCCCTCCCTGTTCTACTAAAAGAGGCGGAGCTGTTGGGCCGAGTGAAGCGCGGCTCCGCCCGCGAGCTCGGCACCCGCACTCTCGGACTGGCTGCCCCATACCCATGGGGGCTGAGACTCGCCCGCAATCGACAATGCGTGCCGGGGCGAATCGAGCGGTTCGACGTCCGCCGACACCAGGTCATTAGTCAGAGCGAACTCCGAGTCACGGGATTGGCGGAACAGCGCCTCCAGTCCCTGCTCGCTTTCGTCAGCGTCGGCGGTGAGGCTGCGTGCGAGGGCGAGCAACATATCCTCGCCTTCGTCCCCGAAGCTCGCGAGCCCGTCCTCAGGCAATTCGCCTTCAATGGCCAGCGAAGCCTGGAGTTTCCGGGCCACGAGCGTAAGCGCCTGCGCTTGCAGCGTGCCCCGATAGGCGAGGTAGATCACGCGAACCGGCCGACGCTGACCGATGCGCCATGAGCGACGACTCGCCTGACGCATCGTGTAGGTCGAGTACTCAACCTCCTGCCAGACGATCGTCGGAAAGTCGACCAGATCGAGGCCCGTTTGGACCAATCGGGGATGGACGAGGAGGACATCGAGTCCCTCCTTCAACCGGTTGCCGACCCACTCTTCCCTGCGTTCCGGCGAGACGGTGTCGGCCTTGAGGCAGGCAACGCGGTGGCCTGCCTCGCTGAGCACTGAGTTCAGCCGGGGCGTGATGTCCCGGCTGGCTGTGTGCGTGACGTACACCAGGATCCGACGGCCCTGTGCTTTCTCGGACTCTACAAGGTCAAGGAGCGCCTGTTCCTTCGGGTACCGATGGTCTTCCGGCAATGCCGGAGCCGAAGCGATGATTCCGCTTCCATCCGGGTCGACGACCGCCTCGCCCTTCGTGCACGCGTCCGGGTACGCCAGCAGCGCCTGGAGGTAGGCGCCGAGCAGGCGCCTCGAACCCGTCGCGAGGGCTTGGCGGACAGCAGCCTCGAGTTGACCTGCGAGTTGCCGATAGGACGACGCCTGGCTGGCGCCGTCCGCGGTCTCGGTCTCGTCCAGTGCAACAAGCTGGACCTCCTCACCGTACGGCGGTAGTCCGTCGGCGACGTCGGTAAGGCGGACGAACACGGAGTTGGCGATGAGGTGGAAGAGCACGGCGGGCGAGACACCCGGCTTCTCCACCACCCGTGTGCGATAGCCGCGACGGCGACTCGAACGGCCGTCCTCGTAGGCGTCGTCATCGCCCTTGCGCGTGATCCGTTCGACGACGCCGTAGCGCCCGACCCACTTCGATTCCTCGCCGTAGGAGAACTCCTCCCTGATCGCCGGCGAGAAGCGCCAGAGCAACCAGAACAGGGTCGAACTATAGCCCCCGAGTAACGTCCCGGTGAGCGTGAGGACCGCCCCACAGGCTTCGGCGAGTGTGCCTGCAGCGATACCCTGGGCTGAGCCTCGAGCCTTGAACTCATGCTGCTCATCGATGAGCAGCATGTCGAAGTAGCCACTCATCCGGCGAGAGATGTAGTCCGCGAGCGGGTAGCGGTGAGGACCGCGGTAGTCCGCCTGCCAGAGTGGTCCATGGCACTGGTCGCAGGTACGCTTCTTCCGGGCGAGGTCGGCCTCCTCCAGTGGCAGACCCTCGTCATCGAGAACCGGCGAGAAGCAGGAAGCGCAGCAGGGCAACCGCAATGGCCGGCCTGCTTCGTCATGAACAACTCCTCCATCGCGGCTGAGATACCGGGACAGAGTTGCCGGCTTCCAGTGGTAGGAGAGCTTCGCCCGCTCTCGGGACAGGACGACGAAGAGCGGCCACCCACCGACGCTTTGGAGCCGGCGGAGGTCGGTGATCGTGCGGACGATGACGGCGTTAGCGCTCGGCACCGTCGCCTTCACCTCACGCTGCCACTTCCGGGTCAGATGGGGCGGACACAAGACCAGAATCCGGCGGAAGCCCGCAAGCGACGCCGCAGCGGCGCCGATCGTCGTCTTTCCGGTCCCCATCTCACCGACGACGTTCGTCGCGCGGTGGGTACGTAGCGAAAGCGCGCAAGCACGGATGGCGTCGGCCTGCGCTCCCATGGGGCGGCGTCCGAGCCGACCGAGGTCGAGGCCCAGCTCCTCCCTGCTGCGGGCAGAGTAGAGCGGTGGATACGCCTCCAGGACGGCGTTGGTGACCGCGCCCTGGAAGGTCTCGATGAACTCGAGGAGGTTCAGGATGCCGCCTCCGCGAGGTCGCCGCCCTGGTCGATGTCCTCAAAGTCGCCCGTTACGAGGTCGAGCATCACGACCGAGGTGCAGAGGTACTCCCGCTCGACTTCCACGCCGGGATCCGCCGACTCGACGGGCCGACGCACCTTGGTGATACGGCCGCGTACGAGAACCCGGCGATCCCCGTCCTCGAGGACGAGGTTGTTGAGGAACCCGGCGGCCAGCATGAGGGCGAGGTGGCCACGGCGCAGCGGCATTAGCGGCCGAACGCTCCGCTCGTCTGAGGGCCACAGCCGTTCGACCAGGGCAGCGTTCGTCCACAGACCTTGGTACCTCGCCTCGGACGCCGCTTCTTCCGGGGAGGTGAACTGCGAGGCGAAAACGACAGGTCTGGCGAGGAGCGACGGCAGGTCGAGCGAGAGTGAGATCGTGCCGACCTCCGGGAGGACCGGCAGTTCCACCATCGACCAGCGTTCGATCGCAGACCTCTGCTCGGGCGCGACAGCCTGCACCTTCCGCTTCCGTCCCAGGAGAACCACCTGTCGAAAGGCCGCGTATTCCGGGTCGGGAAACCGGTAGCAGTGCAGGTTCTCGTAGTGCGCTGACAGGAAGCGGGCCGACTGCGCCAGCCGCGTCTGCTGGACGATGTAGACGAGCAGCCCTGCCGGAGCAAGCGCGCGCGTGAAAGTCGTCAGGAAGCTGTGCTCCAGTCGCTTCCCGCTGACGCCTTCGTCGTAAGGCGGGTTGAGGAAGAGGCAGGAGAACGCCTCGTTCGCGATGCGGACAGCGAATGCGCTCCCGCCGATCACGTGATCGACGGTCCGCCGTGACTCTTCGGCACGACCTGCTTCTAGCTCGATCCCGTAGGTCTCCCCGCCCAAGGCGTCGGCGAGCTGACGCAGGGCGCTTCCGGTACCGCAACAGGGATCGAGCAACCGGACTGCGCGACGATGCGAGGGCTGGCGGGGGCGAACCAGACCCGCCACACGTTCCATCACCGATGCCGGTGTTGGGTAGTACTGGGCTTTGGCAACTCCTTCGAGGCGTGCCATCTCTCACTCCTCCATGAGGCTGGCGATGCCGTCGATGTCATCGCCCAGCAGTTCGAAGCACACTCCCGAGCGGACCGCGGTTTCGGAGTCCGGCGGGTCGTTGTGCGACGTTTCGAAGAGCGCACAGCCTTCGCGCGCGAAGCGCTTCCGTGCCGTGGCGTAATTCGTTCCGGGAACGTCGTGCAGCGAGTCCATTTCCCAGGGTTCGCCGCAGACGGGGCAGTAGATGTCCATTCAGTCACCTCGAGTTCAAACGGGAAGAGCCGCCCCGAATGGAGCGGCTCATGTTCGTGGGCTGACTCAGTTCTCGATCTTGGGAATCAATGGCAGAGTCGCGTTGTCACCTTCCGGATGCGCCGGGCATCTCGCGCTGGTGGAGGAACCCGAACAGTCGGCGCCCTTCGACCGGCGCGCACCAGAAGTGCCAGAAGACACCTTCCGGATCGAGGAGCCCGACCGCATACGACCGCCTCGGCTCACCCGAGTGGTCCTGCGGGTCGTGCTCTTCCCAGTGGTACGGCCGGTCGTACGCGACGCCACCGTGGCCCTGGCATGGTTCGCCGAAGCCCAGTGAGAGGCGGTGCGCCTGGTCGGTTGGCGGGCGACGCTGACCGGGCAACGTTCCGAGGCGATGGCACTCGGCCGAGGAGCAGTGGACACGCCCGGCGAGCAAGCGGACACTGCTCCAGCTTCCTCGCTCCTGCTCAACCACCCACTGTGGTGGTTGGCTCTCCAATTGGTGTGACCGGAGATGCGCCACAAGGAGGTCAGGACCGGTGCGCCCGTACGGATGGAGGTGGAAGTCCGATACCCATCCACAGGAGCACCGCCCGACCATCCTCCGCGTGTGCTTCCCACGCTTTACCTCGTCCTCATGCCCCGCAGAGATGGTCCAACGACCCCGCTGGTCAGCGATGGTGAAGGCGTAAGGCTCACTCGTTTGCCCGTCGGGTGGTGGCTCAGTGACCTTCCGTTCGATGGCCGGTGGTGTGTCCACTGAATCCTCGTGAACCGACCTCCGCTCGGATCCGGGGTGGACGACCGGATGGTCTCCGAAGAGGCCGAACTGGAAATCGTTCATGGCCTGCGTGCTTGCGCCGGATACCCGAGCGCGGTGACAGCTCGCCGCCACCGCTCGCCGTGCCCGCTTCCGGGCGCCAACAGATGCGCGAACTCGTGCGCGAACAGCGCGGTCCGTCCCGCCAGCGTGATCAGCCTCCCGAGCTCGGTGCTCAGGAAGCAAAGCCATCCGAAGTGCGGATCACGTCGATCGTTGTGGGCATGGGCTCGGCGGCGGAACGCGCCTCGGCGAGGCGTGTCGATCGCCTCGACACACCCCCCAAGACTGATCCCGGTAACCGACGTAACGCGGAAGCCGGCGCTGGCGGCCCTCGCGATGAGGTTTGCCAGCACTTCCGCGTAGGTCCCGAGGCTGAGCCGATCGGCCATACTCAGGCAGCCTGATCTAAGGGTTCGCTCACAGAGGCGTCGACCCAAAGTGTGCCTTGCCGCACCGCTGCCCCGATGTCGTCACGGAGTGCCACGACGTTCGGTCGACAACGGTAGGCGTGCAGCCCGATCGCTTCGAGTTCCTCGACTTCACCGGCCGTAAGGCCGCGGTCCCAGAGCCAGGGCGCCCAGGATGCGTGGAGCGGCAGCTCGCGGCGCCGGTTGAGGAACCGGAAATGCAGCCGGGCGGGATCGTCCTGCTCGCGGACGAGGAGGACGAATTCCGACCGGTCGCTGTTGTAGACGGCCAGCTCGGGGACGAGCATGCCGTGGTAGGAGGCGCCCGACGGCAGGCGCATGCCATTGAATCGCCAGGTGCCCCCGGCTTCCCGCGCGAGCGGGAGCGACTTGGCGTCGCCGTCTCCACTCAGAAAGCCGCGCTCTCCTTTGACCATCCGCGCCCAGATGGCGCGTACGGACTGCTGGTGGCCAAGCATCGACAAGAACCAGAGTTCTTGCTCGCTGCGTGCACAGCCGTCGACAGTCGCACTGAACCCACCTGCGCTTACCGTGAGCAGCGTCATCGTTCCTTGCCTGTCGTCGCCTGCACCTGTCCGTTCGGAGGAGCGCGAAGTTCGGTGTCTTCCGGCGCTTCGTCGCCGGGCGGTATCACGGGGAGCACCGCGCTCTCGGGCGGTTCGTATCCGCAGCGGTCGCAGTACCGCAAGTGCCGGTCCTCCGTCAGGAGGCGGTTGCAGCGCGGGCAGCAGGCGGACACTCATCGCTCCAGTCCGTGATCGCGTAAGCGCGGCGCACCTCCCAATCGGCACGTTCGTATCGATCGAGGAGGATCTCGGCTTCCCTGAGGTTGCCGGTGACTGCCGCGTGGAGTGCGGCGAGCGCCCAGTCGTCCACGGGGGATTGAGCCTCGTGGAAGGTGGCTTCGTAGTCCGTGCTGCGCACAACTGCCAGGGCGGCGCGGCGCAGGACATCGTGCTCTTTCATATCAACCTCCTTTGGGGTTGCCATGCGACGGGATCGTCCCGCCACGGGTTGCGGTCGCTGCGGACCGCGTCGTCGTCGTGCGGATACCACTCCGGGTCCGGCATGTAGCCGTGTCCCTGCGGGTGCGGCACGTAGGGATGACCGAAGACCAGGTGCTCATCGGTGAGCACCTGCGATTTCTTCTGCCAGGTCACGAGCATGCCCTCGTACCCGTAGCGGAACGGATGATCATCAGGCAGCGCGGTGTGCTCCCGGTACGAGAGCGGCAGGTCCGGGTGTGGGCTCCGATACTCCGCGGCAGGTACGACTCGGTAGACGCTCATGCCGCGCGACTCTCCACGTCCTACCCAGCCGCCAGTAGAGATCCAAAGGGCGCCAAGCCGATGAACGGGCTTGCGGATCTTGCCGGTCATGCCGATCGTGTCGGCGCAATAGGGCGCCCACTCGCGCGGTGCTGACCACCCGGCGGAGTCGTCGTCATCGAGGACATCCGCGTCCTCGTCCAGCAGCTCCGCAATGTCGTCGTCGAGTTCCTCATCGACTTTAGCGGTGAGGGTCGCCTCGTCCTCAATAACGTAGGTTGGTTCCTCGCCAGAGAGGTCGAGCCGGTAGCCCTCCGGGGCGTCAGCCCGCATCTCCGGCGGTGTTCGTCCGCGCCAGTCCGGGACAGGCAGTGTGCCTTCCTCTTGGAAGAGCGAGAGCTGCGCGTCCCGACCGGCGAGTGGTGATTGTTCGTTCATACGGTGAGAAACGCGGACCGAGTTGAATCTCAGTCCGCGTCTTGGCTACCAGCCGCCGCCCTGGCGCGCCTTCTCGCGCTCGAGCCAGCGAACGCCCTCGGGTGTGAGCTTGTAGCTCCGTTCACCGCAGTGGTCGGTGCTCACGATTTCGGCATAGCCGAGGTCACAGAGCTGGAGCATCTGGCGATCCAGGTGTTCCAGCTCGTCGAGAAACGCGCCGCACTCCGGGCAGAGGCGGGTCTCGAAATGGCCCTCACCGCCGTGCGGAACGAGGCGGACGATCGGTTCGGTCACCGGTCGCCTTCCTCGTCCGCCGGCCGGAGCGCGTACAGGTAATTGAAGGCAGCGCGTTCCAGGACCGTCTCGAAGCCATCACTACCAATCTCGACATCGGCGAGGTGATGGAGCGAGGCGATCAGGTCGGCGAGCGTGTCCGTCCACGCTGCGACCGGGTTCGGGTCGTCCCCGATGCCCGTCAGTTCCCGGAAGCGCAAAGCGACTTCGCGAGCCGCCGCGATGTGCCGTCGGTCCGGAGTGGGCGAAGGCATCGCTATCCCGCCTTCCGACGACGCTTAATCGTCACGACGCGGGAGCCCTCAAGGCAGCCATCGCCGTGACGGTGATCCACTCCGGTCGCATGGGCGACAGCACGATACGCCGGGACGGGTTCGGGGTGGCGGCCCGTTGTCCACGCTGACAGTCCGAGCGCGTCGATGTGGAGGTAGTTCCGGGAAGCGCAGTGCTTGTACGCGAACAGCACGGTGGGCGCACCGTCCACGAACCGAGCCCGGCAGCCCATCGCCATGAAGTCGGCGGGATAGAGCCAAAGCCCGCAGCGGCTGGCGTAGTTCCAGAGCGGCTGGAAGCTCAGCGGGTCGAAGTTCGTCGGCTCGTACCGGTGCTGACCAGCGGTCGGATGGAACGGGCAGCAGTCTGCTTCAACCGGGAAGCCCCTCCAGGTGCACCGCGTCCCGGCTGAACCGGGACGTGTGCAGTGGAAGATCGGCCCCTGGCCGACCGGGTATGGGGTCGCGATCATGCGAGTCGGGTGACCGCCGCTCACGCGCCCGCAATGAGGTCGTAAACGCGCTGGCGGGTTTCGGAGACAGCACCTTCGAGCGAGCCGACCATACGACGCTCCAGGATCTGCGTGCTCTTGGTGGGGTCCACCCACTCCGTCCACTCACTGGCTGCGTTGTAGAGCCCCCAGCGGTTGTCGAGACCACCGGCGCTCACGATCGTCGGCAGCTCCTTCGCGTGCTGGAGCATCGTCATGAAGCTCTCGTGCCGCCGGGATGCGCGGTTGCGCTGGCGATCGGTCAGATCGACCGTGATCGTCGCCGGGTTGGGGGCGACCAGCTCGACAACCTGCTCGACGAGGCCCTGCCCCGCGTTCATCTGCGCGAGCTGTTCGAATCGCTCCATCGTCTCCGCCTGCTGTCGGGCGACGAGCCCAAGTGCCTTCGCGGCCGACTCGATGTTCGCTTCGGCCGAAGCGGTGTGGCGGATCCCGATCCGCTCGCCCTTCTCACGAAGGGCAACGTTCAGGGTGTTGGCGCAGACGACGCGCGTGCTCACCAGCTTCACGCCGAGGCCGCTCGACCCGTCGTGGCTGTTAGTCACAAGCGCATACGGCGTCACCGGGTCGGTCCCGGCGATCGTGAAGTCCTCATCGATGCGGACGAGGATGAAGACCTTGCGGCCCTCGTCGAGGGCACCGGCCGTCTCATAGCGGACGCGCCCATCGCTAAGCCAGCGGTCGATGGCGTTGAAGGCGGTGACGTTCTGCACAACGGTGTAGCGCGAGCCGACCACGCCAAGAACGAAGCCGTTGTCCTCGTACGCCGTTGCGTACTTCTCCGGGACGGCGACGGGTTCGCCGTCGACCATGGTGTAGAGCGGTGTGAGCACGACCCGCCGGTTGAGGCCGGCGAGCTCGGCGACCGTGTCGGAGTGCTCCATCCCGGGCGGGATCGCCTGTCCGAGGCCATGCCAGCCAGGCCGGCCGTTGGCGTAGGCGAACGAGGCCCTTCCGTTGATGATCTCGAGGTTGTGTGCCATGGATTTCCTCCAATAGAGATGGAGAAGCCCGGCAGCAGTGCCGGGCTTCAGTGGTCGTGGTCGGGGATTCCGCGCGGACGCGGTCTGGCTGCGAAATCTGGGAGCTACTCGAACTGGTAGTCCCAGCCGTCCATGACGTCCTGCGTCACGGGTGTGGGTTCGCCGTCGTCGCCGACGACGATGACGACGAGGTGACCGGTGCGTTCCTCGCGGACGAGGAAGGTGACGCCCTCGTGGTGTGTCGCCGGGTCGTCAGCCACGACCTGCTCGACGGCGGCGCTTGGGCTTACAGCCTCGACCCAGCCGTAGGGGATGGAGAGGTAGTAGCGAGCCGTCACGTCCGTGACCCGAAGCCCGCGCTGGGCTGAACCCGCGCCTCATCGAGACAGCCGATATCTAGGAGCACGCGGTTGTCGGCGACGCGAAGAGTGACCAACGCGACCCGGTAGCCTGGCTCCCGCCGGAGAAGGCTGGATGCGGTGTCGGCTGCGATCCACGTCCCGCTCTCACTCCACTTGTAGACGAAGGAGAACGGGACGGTGTTGAGATGCTCGGCCAGCCAGCGGGCATCGTGGAAGTAATCCGACCGGTAGCGGCGGACGTCCCCAGAGCTGAGCCGGAGCAGATGCTCGAAGACCAGCGCTCGCGAGGCGACAGCGATGTCGCTCGGTGTGTAACCAACGACGGTCAGGAGATGCGCGGTCTCGGTCCTGCTCCTGTGATGGGAGCTGGGGGCAACGTCCGTCCTCCTCATCCCAAGAGCCCGCGCTGCTTGAGGCTGACGAACGCATCGTGTCCGACAATGACGTGGTCGGACACTTCAATGCCGAGGATGTCGCCGACCTTCACCAGCTCCCTCGTCAGAGCGATGTCGGGCGGGCTCGGTTCCGGATCGCCCGAGGGATGGTTGTGGACCAGCACCAGCGATGGTGCATTACGGATGACCGCGTCACGGAGCAGCTCCGCCGCACGGAAGCTCGTCGAATTGACGTTGCCCTGGTAGACCAGGACGACGTCGAGCACATGGCAGCGGGTATCCAGCAGGATCACCCGCGCCTGCTCCTGGACGAGATCCTCCATCTCGTACCGGACCAGCTCATAGATATCCGCCGGGCACGAAACCTGGCGTCCCAGGGGACCGCCGCGCTCGGCGGCGCGAGTCCTGGTGCGCAACTCCGCGAGGCAGCGGAGGTTCTCCTGAACCATCTGGAAAAGGACGAGGTCGTCTCTCTCCATCAGGTCCGCGCGGGGTTCAGGCAGCGAGCGGGCCATCGGGGAGGTGCTCGATGCGGGCATAGACGGTGAGGTAGAGCGGACCGTCACTCGGGCCAGGCCCGAGCGCGGTCACCGCGTAGGCTCGCCAACCGGGTGGGACAAGGATCGCCTGGCGCGTCTGGCGGATGTGCCGCAGGCCAGAGCGCGTTTCGACGAGCCGTTCAGGCTGCCTGTTGCGATGCATCTCAGGCAGCCTTTCGCCGCTGGGCTTCGCGGTCGTTGAGCTCAGTAGCAAGCGCTTTGATCGTGGTGGTCAGATCGCGTTCTCCCGCATCGTCGAGGTCGGCGCCGCACCGCTTCGCGAACCATTCCCGCGTGCGGGACTCATCGACACCAAGCCGGCTCGACAGCAGGAGGACCCGCTGCCGAAGCTCGTCCAACTTCGCCGGACTGGCGAGTGTGCGTGGCTGGCGCTCGTTCAGGTTGCTCCCGAACTGCTGCCCGAACTGCCGGAAGGCTCGCTTGATGCCGTCCGTAACGGCTGCCTTGGCAGCGTTGGAATGCCCCTCCAGCGTTCGCTCGGTAACGAAGCCGCTACCGATGTCTCCCTTTGGCGGACAACCCGCGACCATCACGCGAACGGCCACGGTATACATGCCAAGCGCCAGCACTTCACCGGTGCTTGGTTCGACCACTTCCAGCGCCTGATAGCGGGGCTCACTCGCCACCTCAGCTCCCCAGCCGCCAAACCCAAAGATGCGGTTCGCCTGGTCGATGACCACCGAGCCTTCGAGGTAGGCGAAGACGTTCCCGTCCTCGCGCGCGCGTTCGCGGACGAGTGCGCTGTCAATTGACTCTCCGAGGAGGTCGACGACTTCCTGCGGGAGCCCACCGTTCGCCGACGTTGTCACGCGGCCTGCCGCCGTTTTGCCCGGGCGGCTCTGGCCGCGTCCAGGACACAACGCGTGAAGACCTGGCGTCCGTTCGCCTGGGAGCCGAGGCCGTTAAGGTCGACCACGCATGGTGGCAGCGTGACCGGAATGGCGCGGTCGCCGAGACGTTCACACCACTCGTCCGTTGCCTGCATGCCCGCTTCGTCGTTGTCGAAGACGAGGTACACCTCCTCGAACCGACCGAGGAGCTCCGTCGATGTGGAAGCTCCTCGCGTGCCGAGCAGGCCGACGCTCGTGAAGCCCCAGCCGACGGCGGTGAGCCAGTCGAAAGGACCTTCGGTCAGGATGATGGCCTCACCCCGCGCGCTCGCGAGGCCAAGGACCGGCTTCGGCAGGCGGAGATTGAAATAGCGCGGCTCGCGCTCGTCGAGCCGCCTGCCGGTGAACCAGGTTGGGCGACCACCGACGAGGTCCGGGATAACGACACGCCCAACGAAGCTCTCGCGACCTTCGTTCAGCAGCCCGAGTTGCTCGGCGACGTCCAAATCCAGACTTTGGCGGCGAAGCTCATCGACGAGGCCCCGGACACCGAAGCCGAGCCGGTGGTGCCGAATCGTTGCGGACGCGACGCCGCGGGATGCGAGGTAGGCGAGCACCTTCGGCTGCGACCAGATCGCCGCCTCGTAGAAGGCAAGTGCCGTCTCGACGACCGCGACCGCGCTCGCCGGGTCGATCGCTGGCGTTGGTGCTGGAGCGTGACGAAGTCCCGGACTGACCGGTGTTGGGAACCCCGAACCTTCGAGAAGCTCCGCCGCCCCCTTGAAGTCCACCCTGTGGAGACGGCTCACGAAGTCCAGCACATCGCCGCCAGCGCCACAGCCGAAGCAGTAGTAGCTCTGCGTGCTCGGGTAGATGACGAGACTTGGTTTTGAATCGCCGTGGAAGGGACAGGCTGCGACGAGCCTGCCCCTTGTCTGGCGCATACGGAGTCCAGAGGCAGCGGCCACATCGACGATGGGGTGGCTGCGCCGGATCGCATCAGTGTTGTGCATCGTTGAGCACGCTCCGCCGCGGGGAAGGGGCCGCCTTGACGGGCGGCCCCAAAGAGACCCACGACGAAGGGATTCAGGCCGCGAGCCGCCTGGCGCCACGCAGCGCCTTTGCAGCGAAGCAACGTCCTGGGCTCCAGCCGGACAGTCCGATCGCTGCGACGACCTTCAAGCGCGCTTCGCTCTCGCCGGCGGGAACGAGGACAGCGCCTTTCCCGGTACCAGGGCTGTAGTGCACAGCACCTTCAAGCCGCAGTCGCCGGCAGGAGTCGAGCCAACAGCCGTAGACCTCACGAACGAGCGCGAAGGGCATTCCGGTAAGGTTGAGCGCACCGAGGATCTCGGTAGCGCGGTTCGGTTCGCGACGGTGAAGCCGCCTTGCTTCTGCAAGCGCGTGTTCGACATCGAGGGTCTTGACAGCGTGCGCCTGACGGCGGATCGTGTCATGACACGAGGCCAGACCGGGCATGTTGGGATTCTGCTTCAACTCTGAACCCAGCAGCCTGAGGGCCTCGTTTTCTTTGTGCTCGGAAGCAAGCTCCTTCGCGCGCTCGATAGCGGCAAGGGCTCGCTCCTCCTGCTGACGCGCCTCCTGTTCCGCCCGCTCGGTGGCGAGCAGCCGCGCAAGGTCGTCCCGTTCCCCCAGCTCCGCCATCTCCGCTTGCACGGCCTTGAGCCGGTTCGCGGCGACGGTCGCGACCGCCGAGGCGGTGGTCACGTGCTGGTCGGCTTCTGCCTGGCTCGCCGGGAGAAAGGCGGTCGCAACGACCTTCAGGGCGCCATCGACGACCTCTCGCGCATCGCGTTCGATCTGCCGGTAGCGGCCTGCTTCCTGTTCGAGCCGGCGGTACTTCTCGAGGACGGTCTCCGCCTCACTCCGGGCGGCGGCGTCCGCCTCGCTGAGCCGTTGCAGCTCGCGCGCGGACCGCAGGATAGCCTGCACGAGCTGGTCGGGCTGGTCGTCGACGACTGGCGGTGGCGGTGCCACCTCGATCGGTGGGGATTGCTCCGGTTCGGCGGCGAACTCCGCCCGGTACTGGGCGAGCTCGGCGAAGCCCCGGAGGACGATTGGGTCGCTCACGCTGCATCACCTCCGATGAAATCGGTGAGCCGCGAAAGGCTCGCGGCGTCAGGGTCGTGGCCGTTGCCGGCCGGTACGGGTTGGGGCCGCAGGTCGACGATCGAGCCGCCAACCCGGGCCGGCGTTCCGCTCTCCAGATCGAGCGACATGCTGAGGACGGGCTTGCCGATGGCATCGGCGAAGACCGACGAAAGCTCATGACGGAGCGCCGCGAGCAGCTCTCCATCGTTGACCTCGCGACCACCGACGGAGAGCGCGAGCTGGATGACGTAGCGCCGCTCGCCGTCCGACTCGAAGGCGGTGAGGAGGCCGTTCACTTGGTGGCCGTCGAAGACGAGCCGTTGGACGATGATGGCGAGGTTGGCTGGCAGGCCGACCCCAAGGGCGTTCGCGTAGCCGCGCGCGGTCTTCCGGACGAGCCGTCGGAGCTGCCAGGCTTCGCGCCGCGGGGCGTCGACGATGACCTTTGGCCAGCGGCTGCGGATGTGCCGGTAGGTGGTACCCACCTTCCGGCCGATGGCGACGAGGATGCGCCCGGCGGTCTCCCGGCAGGCGGTGGTCCAGCAGCAGAGCAGGCAGCTCCGCTTCCTGGTCCGGCGTCGTGTGGTGGCCATTTGGTATTCCTCCTTCTTGGCCGACTAGAACGGCCAGCTCTTGACGGCGACGAGCACCGTCGAGCAGACCGCAAGGACGATGGCGACGAGGCGGACGTGGCGCATGAGCCATCCCTCCTCTCGCGCCTTGTAGGGTCGTGACGACATCTGGTTCTCCTTTCGAGATCTGGGTGGACGCAGAGAAAGCCCCGCACGAACGCTTCCCTTCCGGATGGAAGGCAGCATTGTGAGAGGCTCTCGTTGGAGCAGGACCTCAGCGCGATCGATGACCGGGCAGTGCACTGCGAGGGCGTACCTGTCGCTAGAGCGATGGCACTGGCCTTGAGTGGGGAGTGGATGGGTTCAGGGGTGTTGTGGCGTGATGTTCGCGGAGTTCTCCTTCTCTTGGGTTGGGATGCGGTTATTTGTGAGTCAGTAGTGGCTGTGAGGTTCTCCTTCCGATTGAGAATGCTTCATCGTCTGCCCTGTTCGACATCAGCCTGGAGAGCGAGCTCGTTTCCCTGGTGGGCTGATCCTCACTGAAGTTCCGGATGGGCTTTCCGTACCGGTCATTTGGTCTGGCAACACCGGCAAGTCGCGATTTCTGAGGGCCAGCCTACAGGGCCCCTATCCATGAACGGTCCATGAAAGCGATCCAACCGGTCCAAACGACCCCGTTTTCATCCAAGATCCATCCAAGCGCGGGCACGTGGGCCGATCCAAGGGGCCACCGAGACGTGATGGCAGCTAGACCGACGTTGACGGGCGCCCGCTCACCGGCGCCATGCTCGGTCGCCTTCGACGCGAGCGCGGCAGTCGTTGCACTGCGCAGCGCTCGGTCGGTATGAATGGTAGGCGCCATCGCCAGTTGCCCGATCCCAGCGCCGTGCATCGTTCGGGGCCATTCCTTCTCGTCCAGAATCCATCCACGGTCCAGTCAGGGAATGCTCGTTGGTCGTCGCTCGATCGGCGAATGCTCGCCATGTACTGGTAAGTGGCGAGGGAAGGGGCATGCGCTGGACCGATCATGGACCGATTTGGACCGCCACTACCTATCTCTTATTTGTCTCGGAGGTCTTGGGCTGCCCCTACTGTCCATCGCGGTGTCCTTCGCGATTCTCGTCGCTGCCCACGATCGGCTGCTGAGACTCTTCCTCCGCTGTCACCTCCACTGCGACCGTGACGCGCAGCCGTGCTGGTCCTATGCCCGCCGTTCTCGAAGCACATGCTGCCGGTCGCAGGGCTGCTCCAGTGAGACTGTGGCCCATTGATGGCTGTCAGCCTGCAGACTGACCCGACATGGGAATCAACGCACGATCACTGATGTGAAAGGTCGCGAGCCCTGGATCTGTTGTCTCGCAGCAGCCGCGATCATTGCAGGGCTGCTGTTCGCCGTCTTCGGGCCGACGGTCAGGACCAGCACAGGGACGGCCACCTCCAGTGGTGAGTCCCGTTCGGAGGAATCCACGAAGTCGCTGTTTGACGATGGCATCGAGCCGGTTACCTGGGCCTTCATCGGGCTCGTTGCGGCAGTTGCGACGGTGCTCGGCGGTGCGGCGGTGGCTGGCCTTCGCGGACGCTACCGCCCCGCACGGCCGGTTGCGCTTGTCGCCGCTGCGATACTGTTGGTCCTGGCGGTCATCTCCGGGTTCTCGATCGGGATGCTGCTCCTGCCCGGCGCATTGTTGGGCGTCATCGGGGCGGCGTGCTGGGGCAGTGCGACGTATCAGCCCGTGCGGAATGCGACCCTCCAGAGGTAGACGACCACGGCAATCGGCGCGAGCACGAGCGCGCCGAGGAGCGGAACGCCAACCAGCAGCTCGACCGAACCGACCGGGCTTGCCATCGACAGTAGGAGGAACGGCACGAGCAGGCCTCCCGGGACGACCAACGTCCCCAGGAGCTTCTGGCCTGACGTCCACGCTGAAGATGACCACAGCAGGGCAACGCCAATGAACCAGCCGAGGACCGGCGGTACGATGCCGCCCAGGAGCAGGAGGAGTAGAGCAGCCGCTTCCCGCAGGCCGGGCTGGTGCGAGCCTATCGGGCTCCCCTCCGGCCGGGCGGCAGCAGCGATGTCATGCGGGTCTCCCAACCCGCCGAGGACATTGCGAACCTCCGCGTCCGTCCGTTCGCCCGACGCGAGGGCTTCACCGATATGGGCACGGATCTCGCGAAGGAGTTCCTGGCGTATGGACCGTGGAAGCGTCGCGGCCTCCTGGCCAAGGGAACGCATGTAGTCCTCGACGAGTGGATGGGTTGTGGCTTGTTCGGTCATCGTGTCACTCCTTGGCGTCGAGCAGGTCGTCGACTGCCGCCCGGAACTGTCCCCATTGGCTGACAAACAGATCGAGCGCAGCCCGTCCAGACTGGCTTATCGCGTAGTACTTCCGAGGTGGTCCGGAAGGCGACTCCCGCCAGCTCGTCGAGACGTAGCCTTCACGGGCGAGTCTGCCCAACAGCGGATAGACGGTGCCTTCGCCCGATACGAGTCCTGCCTCGCCCAGCGTCCTTACCAGGTCGAACCCATAGCGTTCCTCTTTTGTGAGCAGCGCGAGCAAGCAGAACTCGGCGACCCCGCGTCGTAACTGGGAGAAGCTTCGGAGGTCGTCCATGTCCCACATGGTACCTTGCGGAGCAAGGTAGCTCAATGCCGGGGTTCGATGTCACCATCAATACGACCGCTTGGTGCGCAGCGACGCCGTGATTCTCACGCACCTCGACGACCGTGCGGGCCTCTACTAGATCTTCACAACCCCGCGGCAGCAACCCCTAGGCAGTTTAGAACGTCTGTTCTATTCTCGGTGATCCGATGGACACGATCTGCGCGCTGGTCCCGCGCTTCCTGATCGCTCTGGCACGGAGGGATGACCCGGCCATCCGCCGTCGTCCGGTCATCATTGGCCGGTCCAGCGAAACGCGGGGGACCGTACTCGCCTGCTCGGACGAGGCGGCTCAGGCCGGGATCGTCGCTGGCATGCCCCTGAGTCGCGCGCTCGTCCTCTGTCCTTCGGCCGCTATGGTCGCGCTGTGCCAGGAGGAAGCAACCGCGGCCGAGCGAGCGTTTCTTGCGCTGCTCGCCGACCGCTGCCCGGCGGTGGAGGGGATCGAGCCGGGCCACGTACACGCGGATGTCCGTGGGCTGGCCCGGATGAACGGACTCGCTCCTGCCGCCTACCTCGCCGACCTCCAGGAGTCGCTCGCGGCACGGACCATGCTGCCGGTGCACCTCGGTGGCGCGACGGCTGTCTTTGCGGCGCACGCGGCGGCTGCCTACCTCGCGGACCCCGTGCGCCTCCTCAGGACATCCGACGTGGCAGCCATCCTCGGTGGACTCCCGGTGGAGGCGCTGCCAGCGCCCGAGACCATGGTGCGACGCATGCGGCTGTTCGGGCTGGAGCGGTTGGAGCAGGTCGGCCGGCTGCCCCCGGCCGCGTTACAGGCGCAGTTCGGCCCGTCGGGCCTGCTCGCCTGGCGGCTGATCCACGGCGAGGAGCGCGGGCGGATAGTGCCGGCCCGTGACGAGGTGCTTGTCGTTGAACGCATTGAACTTCCCGCGAAGGCTGTGGCAAGCACGCCGCTCGTCCTCGCGACGGAAATCCTGCTTCAGCGGTCGATGCGACGACGGGAGATCGATGGCCGCTCTGTGCGGCGGGCTGATTGGGCGGTCGAGCTGGAGAATGGCGAGCGCCAGCAGCTTCGCTTCGTGTTCCGCGAGCCCACCGCTGACCAGTCCCGGATGCTCTTCATCGCCCGCAACGGCATCGAACGGCTCGACCTGGCTGCTCCGGCAACGGCTGTCGGGCTGACGCTGTCCGGCATCTGCAGCGAGTACGTCCGGCAGGAGCGGCTCTGGGAGACCGGCCCTCGGGGCGCTGCTGCCCTCGGCGAGGCCATCGAGCAGCTGACCGTGCGCGAAGGCAGTCCGCAAGTCTATCGCGTCGTGGAGGTGGAGCCGTGGTCCCGCATCCCGGAGAGGCAGCGCGCGCTGGCGGCCTACTACCCCTGAACCTGCCCCAGCCCATCGCGGTCGACGCCGACGCAGCGGAGCAGCCAGTCGCCGTGCGCGTGCGAGGGAAGCTTCGCACGGTCGTCGCCATCAGCGACCGCTGGCGGATAGACGATGAGTGGTGGCGGTCGGAGATCAGTCGCGTCTACTACGCGGTGGAGTTGGAGGGCGGGATCGGCCTCACAGTCTTCCGCGACTTGGTGACGGGGGCGTGGTTTCAACAGCAGTACACGCCGCCGGCGCGGATGCAGGCGGGGTAGCGTCGTGACGCTTCCACCCTACGTCGAGCTACACACCCACTCCTGCTGGTCGCTGCGCGAAGGGGCCAGCAAGCCGGTAGAGCTGCTGGCACGGGCGGGCGAACTCGGCTATGACGCCCTTGCCCTGACCGATCACGATGGCCTCTACGGGAGCATGGAGTTTGCCCAGGCGGCTGAGATCGCCGGCATCCAGCCGATAACCGGTGCTGAGTTGACCATGTCCGATGGAAGCCACCTGACAGTTTTGGCCGAGACCGTCACCGGCTATCGCAACCTCTGCCGCCTGCTCAGCCTCGCGCATCGCCCCGACCGCGAGAACCCGAGGACGGACCGCGAAACCTTCTTTGGTCACAGCCAGGGACTCATCGTCCTGTCGGGCTGCCGGGAGGGTGAGATCGCCCGCCTGCTCGACGGCGGGGCTGCGCGCGCAGCCGAAGCCATCGCCGGCGACTACCACGACCGTCTCGGCGCAGAGAACTTCTTTCTCGAGATCCAGCACCATGGCGTTTTCGGGGATAAGCAGCGGATCGCTGCCCTGCGCCGACTCGCAGAGCGAACGGGTATCCCTCTGGTGGCCGCCAACAACGTCCACTACCACGTGCGCGAACGCCACCGGCTCCAGGATGTACTGGTCGCGATTCGCAACCGCCGCACGCTCGACTCCTCCCATGAGGTCAGGCGAGCCAACAGCGAGTTCTTTCTCAAGGCGCCGGCAACGATGGCCCGGCGGTTCAACAGTACGCCGGAGGCGGTGGCCAACACGCGCCGTATCGCCGAGCGATGCCGCGCCTTCAACCTCACGAAGGACCTGCCCTACGAGCTCCCGTCCTTCCCGGTCCCGGACGGCACCACAATGGACACACACCTGCGTGGCATCTGCGAACGTGCGTTCAAGGATAAGTTCGGGGCGAAGGTCAGCGACAGCCACCGGACAGAAGCCCGGCGCCGGCTGGAGCGGGAGCTGATGCTGATAGAGCGGCACGGGCTGGCGGGGTTCTTCCTCGTCTATTGGGAGCTGTTGCGGCTGGCGGGCGAGGTCGCCCATGAGCTCCACGGCCGGCCGCTCGGGTTGCGCCCGGACGAATACCCAGTCGCCCGGGGACGGGGCTCATCGGTGGCGAGCATCGTCTGCTACCTCATCGGCCTCAGTCACATCGACCCCGTCCAGACGAATCTGTTCCTCGACCGCTTCCTCAACGAGGAGTTGCACTCGCTCCCAGACATCGACCTGGACTTCCCGCGGGACATTCGCGATGAGCTGCTCAAGCGCGTACCCGACCATTTCGGCACCGAGCACGCGGCGTTGGTGGCTGCGTTCCCGACCTACAGGTTTCGGAACGCGGTACGCGATGTTGGCAAGGTGCTCGGTCTGCCCGAGCCTCTCCTCGGACGGCTCGCGAAGCTGGGCGGGAGCCTCTATGCCGGTGCGGAGGCGATCGCGGAGGGAATGCGCCAGATCCCGGAGCTGCAACCGCTCGCCGCGACGCCGGCCTGGCGACACCTCGTCGACCTCGCCCTCCAGCTGGAGGGCATGCCTCGCCATCTGAGCCAGCACAGCGGCGGCGTGGTCATCGCCTCGGAGCCGCTCTCGTCGATCGTGCCCACGGTGCCGGCGGCGATGGCGGGGCGGGTGCTTTGCCAGTGGGACAAGGACAGCATTGACGACGCGAGAATGGTGAAGATCGATTTCTTGGCGCTGGGGATGCTCTCGGCCGTGGATGAGTGCCTGGCGATGGTCGAAGAGACACACGGGCATCGGCCGGACCTCGGCCGCATCGACCATGACGACCCGGCCATCTACGCCTCTATTAAGGAAGGGGACACGATTGGGCTCTTCCAGATCGAGTCGAGGGCCCAGATCCAGTCGCTCCCCCTCACGCAGCCCGCTAACCTGGACGACCTCGCCACCCAGGTCGCCATCATCAGGCCCGGGCCGATCATGGCGGGGGCGTTCCGTCCCTATATGGAATACAGATCCCGGCGGGCTCGGGGCGAGTACGTCGCGATCGACTACGGCCATCCTCAGCTGGCGGAGCCGCTGGCCGACATCCTCGGGCCGACCCTCGGGCACGTCCTCTACCAGGACCAGGTGCTCCAGGTCGCGATGGCGCTGGCGGACTTCACAGCAGGCGAGGCGGACAAGTTGCGCCGGGCGATGAGCCGCAAACGCTCGGAAGCCGCGATGGAGGAACTGAAGGATGGCTTCGTGGCCGGCGCCGTCGCGCGCGGCTACTGCCGGGAGGCGATCGACATCGCCTGGAGCCGGCTTGCCGCCTTCGCCGCGTTCGGCTTCCCCAAGAGTCACGCAGTGGCGTTCGCGTTGCTGGCCTACGAGTCGGCGTGGCTGCGACAGAAGTACCCAGCGGCCTACTACGCGGCCCTCATCAACGCCCATCCGATGGGGTTCTACTCCGTGGAGACGCTGTGCAACGACGCGCGGCAGCACGGCCTCGAAGTGCATCTCCCGGAGATCAACGAGAGCCGTGAAGGCGCGTGGCCGGCCGAGGATGGGTTCGGGCTCGGGTTGCGTCAGGTGACGCGGCTCGGAGGGGACTGGCGCACGCGCAGGACGAGCACGGCGGCGCGGATTGCTGCCGAGCGGCAGGCGAACGGCGCCTACTCGTCGCTTCACGACTTAATGAGGCGCACAGTCTTGAATCAAGACGAGGCGGAGGCGCTGATCCGGGCGGACGCCCTGCGGAGCTTCGGGCTCTCGCGCCGCGAGCTGCTCTGGCAACTCGGGCTGCTGGTGCCGCGCACCGGGATGCAGGCGCCGCTCGCGTTGCCGGTCGAACAGGACATGGTGACGCTGCCGCCGCTCGATGGCTGGGAGGCAGAGCTCTGGGATTTCGAGACGTTGGGGCTCTCGTCATCGCACCCGATGGCGCTGGTGCGACCGTTGCTGCATGAGGGCGTGGTGACATCGCGTCACGTGGGCGGACCGCGGAATCCAAACCGCTTGCCGCATGGGACGCGGGTGCGGGTCGCGGGCATGGTCGTGTGTCGCCAGCGACCGGTGACAGCGTCCGGGCTGCTATTCATGTCGCTGGAGGACGAGTGGGGCATGACGAACGCGGTGGTCTTCAAGCCGCTCCAGGACCGGTACCGCGAGCTGGTCTTCGGGACCCCGTTTCTCATCGTGGATGGGCACGTCGACAACGAGAAGGGCGGGCTGCCGCACATTATTGCCGAACGGTTCTACCGCTGTCCGCTACCTTCTGGACAGGCGCCAATCCCGCGGAGCCACGACTTCGCCTGACGCCGCGCCCGGTGCCAGCTAGGCGATGGTACTACCGGGATGTCGCCTTTACGGGAACGAGCGCTGCGGGAATCAAGGGCGCGGCGAACTCTTCACAATCGGGTAGTGAATTGGGCATGCACCGGGGCTAGCGTGCGAACCGATTCTCGTGCCAGCAAGGAGGTTCGAATGAGTATCAGCAGGTCCGTGACGACCGGAGCCCGCCGCGTGTTCGGGCAGCCCTGGGAACTTGGACTCCTAGCGATAGCGCTGGTGGCGGTTATCGCGATGGTCGGACGCGTGGGCGCAGCAGCCCAGAATGGCCACCAGAGCGTCGCGTCCGCCGACAAACGGCTCGCAGAAGCTGCGCTGCAGCGCCAAGCAGCACTTTCCGAGGGGCGTGTGGACGTGTCCGGAGCACTGCTTATCTCGTTCACGTCAGGTTTGACGCTTCATGAAGCGCTCGAGGTCGTGCGTCAAACGGCCCCTAACGCGACGCCGACCGTGATCACTTACCAGATTGAGGACAGTTCAGGAATCATCCACACCATCGGGTCATTCGTGTCGGAAGGCGAGGATCCTGCCGAGAAAGCACCACGGTTCCTTGCCGCGCAAGTTGAGTCCATTCGCGGAATGGCTGCGGCGCGGCTTGTATGCACGGTTCCCGAGGTCGCAGGAACCGGGGAATCACTGGCGCCCGACTGCGCGCCGGAAACTCACCCGACCGCCCGAAAGCACCTTGAGGCCCAGGCTAACCTCGATCTTGCCGCAGCGGTTGTGCGATCAATTCAGGTTCAAGCATCGGAAACGGACGCCATCTCTGCGTACAAGGCGGTTGGAGACAAGATTCTTACCGTGGAGCAGATCCTAAACGGCCGGGTGCTTGGACCAGTCCTGCCCAGCGAAGGAGACACCACAGAATGACAACGCTTCAAGCACTGCCTCGCCGATACCCACGCGACCCACGAGCGCGCGCCATCGTTGCGTTCGCAGCGCTCTTGATGCTGGCGTTTGCCGTGTACGTGCACCAGCCTCCGGCTGCCGGTGCACTCTACACGACATTCGCTCCTACCCAAGGAGACATCGACGGGAAGGTGTCCGCGTTTGGCCCGACGTACCGAGACCATAACAGCCAGATGATCTGGCAGACCTCATCGGCATGCGTATCCACTTCACGACTCTACAACTTCTGCACGATCGATGACGTTTTCGAGCACGAGATCTGGCTCCACAACTACCACGTGCAGTATCCAGAGTCATATCGCTGGGCTCACTACAACCAAGGGTACTCGAGCAATCTACCGTCACCGTACATCGATGTCCCGGACTCGGACCCTCCTCAGGAGTGGGGCATCACGATCGGGTCCGTTGATGCTGACAATCTCGCCGCCTACACCTGGTACTACGGCAACATCGTCTCGAACGCAGACAATCCTGGGCCAAACTGGTACAAGCTGCGCTTCGCGGTCGGAGACACGGACGTTCCGGGATGCGTCACTGGCAGAGCTTGGTGCATGTTGAGTGAGGATGATGGCTACATCCGGATCCCGTTCACCTCGTACTACACGTTCCCGAATCACCTCTACTGGTACGGGCCGTATTGAGAAAGTCCGCCATCCGCGGCATCTTCGCCATCGGGAGCGCGATCGGTTTGGTCGGGCTCCCGGTGCTGGCCTTTTGGCTCCCGGCCACGCACAACGACACAGTGTCGGTCGCCCCTGACGTGAGCCGAGGCATGAAAGTCGAGGCGCAACATGCCGCGACCATTCGCGCGAACCGACTTCAAGTAACTCAAGCGAACCCTGCGGGAGGTGCCCAGGAAGAGGGCCAAGTGACTTGGCGCACTCTCTTCGGAGTCGAGTTCGGGACGACAACCTTCGAGGGCGCATCGGTTCGTACCGAGCTTGATTACCCGACGTTCGGAGCGGTGTGGGCTTTGTTCCTGGTGGCCGAGGTCGGACTCGCAGCGTGCGTCTTGTACTTGCGGGCGACGTAGTTCATCCGGCCACGAGACCGGGAAAGTCAGGCGGGAGAGTGTATCGTGACTTTCCACTAGTTCTGGACGGCATTTTTGATCGACTAATGATTCCGAAAGACGGAGGCGGCGGTTGTACTCACTGTGGGTCTTACGACGATTCCTGCCGAGCCGATTTGCGGCGGCCGTCTTGATGCGCAACCTGCACGGCATCGGTTTCTTCATCACCTAAAGGTACTTCTTGGAGGGCGTATGGATAACGACATTGCGTGGCCTGCACTTCTTGTTGGACTAACTGCTGTACTGGGCTGTGTAGCTGCGTTGGTTTGGCTCCGAGCGGACACCCGCGGCCGGTCATCAAGCGAAGGTAGTGGGCTAGCGCCAGTTGCCTTTCTCGTACTACCTCTTCTGATGCTGGCGGGAATGCTCCTCTCGCTATGGGCCCTCGATCTTCGGGGAAATCTAGGGCGATAGAGCATCGTCCGCGATCTGAAGGCCCACCCAGCGTCTGTTCGGCTCCGTGCGGGGCGAGAACAACACATGAGATGGTACGCACCGTCGATGCGCGGGAGGGCAGTCTTTGAACGACACCGCCGGTGCCGACCTAATCCTGATTGTGTTGAACCTCGCGAGCTTACTTCGTGGGCTGTTCTCGCTTGCTCGCTTCGGGCAATTGGGCCGCACGCCGCGTGTCGCTGGTGCAGCTTGGCTGTCCTTCGCGCGGAACGCTTCTGCCGCTGTCCGCTTCTCTCCGGAAGGTCACCGATCCCGCGAAGTTCACGACTTCGCCTGACACCCCCAGTGGGGCACCTCGCGGCATGCACGTGACAGGCGTCGATCCGCAGAGCGTGACGTAGCTGATGTCAGCCCGAGCAGAGTCACCCGGTCGCCTCGTGCTCCTGGACATGGCTCCCTCCGGCCTTCGAGGGTTGCTGAAACTTTCACAATCGGGTAGTGAATTCGGCCTCTCGCCAGTGCAGACTCGCGGTGGGTTGGGGATCCGCGGCCCCGCTCAGGACGTCCAAACAGAGAACGGAGAAGATCAACCATGGAAAGGAGGACACCGATGGCCAGACCGAGGCGGACCGCGCTCTCAATCGCGCTGGTTCTGGCGATGATCCTCGGAGGATCGGCAGGGGGCCTGTTCGGCGGAGACACGGCCCGCGCGAGTTCAGGCAGCGACACCTGGCAGGGGTGGTTCTACACCTACTACGGCGATCAGATATCGCCCCCGCCGCCTGGGATGTGGGCCTACACGAACAAGGCCGTATCGTCGTATACGCATCCGTGCGTGTACGCGTCGTTCAAGATTGGGTCCACGTGGTATCCCCAGGGAACCACCTGCGCGGCCCCATACGGCACCTTTGTCGACATCGCCTCCGGGTCGGCTATCTGCGTCTACGGCGAGCACTGGCTCAAGGATGCCGTGAACGCTGACACACCGAACTCGACCTACTACTGCTAGAGGCCCAACGTCTTTGAGAGGTATCTCGCAAACGGCCTATGTGAGAGCGGCGGTTCTCGCCGCTCTCGCGACCGCAACAATCACGACGTTCGCCTGCGGTAGCGGTAACGATGATTCGTCGCCGGAGCATCTGGAAGAGGTCCGCGAGACCCTTCGCCAGCATACGACGCCCGAGCAATTCGTTTATCTAGAGGACGGTGTCGTAACCTTCGAGGAGTACGAAGCAGCGATGCTGACAACTGTCCGATGTGTGGAGGAGGCAGGGTTCTCGGCAACGATCTCTCAGGAGGGAACGCTCCTGCGTGTCCGAGGAGGGGCTGTCAGCTCGCTCAGCGAATCGCGACGCTGGGGCGAGGTGTACAACAAGTGCTGGGAACAGTACTCCGACGATGTCGAGGCCCTATGGCAAGCGCAGAACGCGCCCTCGGAGGCGGAGCGAAGGGAGCAGGAGGGGCGCGTGTTGGAGTGCGTTCGAGATGCCAACATCGAGGTCGATGACTACCAAGATCTCGCGCAGATGCTGGCAGATCAGGTCCTGAATGTGGAACAAAACCATGCCGTTCTTCTGTGCCAGTCCAAGGAGTTTGGAGCGTTGAGTACCACGGAGGACGAGTAAGCATGAAGCGCCCGAACCGCCCACGCCGTGACGTCCATCGAGTGGCGGGCAAGCTCGGTGAGGTGCGGAGGCGAAGCGGGCGTATGCCGGGCCGTGAGACGCATCCCGGCACGGCCGAAGCTCCGGTACATTGCTCAGCACAGCATCTAGCACGGAATTCTGCCCGGAAGTCGCTGATCGGCACTATCGAGAACCGGCTGCGGCATCAATGTCCCCTGGAGGTGAGGGGATACTCATTCTCACCTGAGGGGCCACTTGATGGGAGGGTGTAGTGAGTACAAATAAGCCAGCCCGGTGTTTGACGTCGGAGATGGCGCACACCGAGGCGGAGGATTGAAGATCCTCCGCCTCCCCCTGCTCTACCTGGCGGTCATTTTTGCACCGGTAGCGTTTCTCCTCGCCGTGCAAACGCTCTCCGACGACGAGTTGGAGGGAGTGACAAGCGATCCCATGCCGGTGCTGACCAAGGCGGCTGAGCGCGAGTTACTGAGTAGCCAAGCGGTCTCCCTGACACTCGAATGGAGCCTGGGTCGCGACGTGCTGGCGCCGGCGTGGCACGGGACGGTCCAGGCGGTGCTGGTCGCACCGCCCGACACGCTGATATCGGGCCAGCGCGTCGCGACCATCGACGGGCTGGCGCGAATCGCTTTCGCGACGCCTGTGGCGTTCTACCGGGCGTTGCGGTGGGGCGACAGCGGTGCAGACGTAGAGCAGTTGCATGTCATGTTGCGCGAGCTCGGATTTCTGAACGACGAGCCCGCCATGGCGACGGTGTACGACCGGGCCACGTACGATGCCGTCTATGCACTTGAGGCAGCACTCGGCGCCAGTCAGCCGACAGGACAGTTCGACCCAGGACTGGTCGTGTGGCTGCCAGCCTCACCATTCGAGGTCGCGTCGGTACAGCTGAAGGCGTCAGCCCCCGCGCCGCCGGCAGGCCAGGCGGTCGCCAGCGAGCGGTTGCGGCTCACCGGAGCACGGGCGTCCGCGTCGCAGCCGGACACGCCGCTAATATTCGAGCCAGGCGTACAATACGTGCTTGTCGTGGAAGGCGAACGGTTCCCGTTCGACAGCTCCACGGCAACCGTCCCGGAAGAAGACATGGCCGCGCTCGAAGCGTTCGCCGAACCACCCTCCCTCGGCGCCGAGCCAACGCGGCCCAACTCGCCGGAAGGTAGCAGCGGCAGCCGCCCGGGAGTCGTCGAACGCGCGATCCCGTTGTCGTCACGGGCGATCCCGTCTACGGCAGTGATGATGAACAGCGCGGGAGCGCTTTGTGTGTGGGTGCCCGAACGCAACGACTACAGCGCCGTGCCCGTTCGCGTGGCCAGCTCACGCGCCGGCGTAACCGATGTGATCGAAGGGCTGGATGCGGGCGCGATCGTGCTCGCCAACCCCGCCCAGATTTTGGCAGACCCGTCGTGTCCCTCGAACTAAGGAGCATCTCGCACCGATACACGAACGCGAGCGGGCCCGTCCTGCGGAACGTATCGCTCAGAATCGAACCTGGCCGAGTGGAGGCGATCATTGGGCCCTCCGGGTCCGGGAAAACCACGCTTCTGTCTATCCTCGGTCTGCTCACCCGGCCCTCCGAGGGCACTGTCCTGCTCGACGGCGTGCCAGCGCCGCGAGCGGCTGGAGCGCTTGCGGCAATCAGGGCCGAGCGGTATGGCTGGATCTTCCAGACCGTGAACATCCTCAATCGGCGAACAGTCCTCGACAACGCGTCGCTTGGGCTACTCGCACGCGGAGCGAGCCTGCGCGAGACGCATGCAGCCGCCCGTGACTCCCTCACCGCAGTTGGGCTGGGCGGGATGCTCGACCGGCCGGCAAACTCGCTCTCGGGCGGAGAGCTCCAGCGGCTCTGTGTGGCCCGAGCGATCGCCGCACGGCCACGCTATCTGCTCGCCGACGAACCGACCGGCCAACTCGACCGGTCGACCACTGCGGAAGTCATCGATGCGATTGTTCGCGTCCGTACACCGGGAACCGCGATTGTCATCGTCACACACGATCCGTTGGTTGCGGCCCGTTGCGACCGTATATGGGAAATCAATGACGGCCAGATCCTAGATCGAGCGAGTGAAGCAGAGCTGGCGCGATGAGCTGGCGGACGGGTCTCCTGTTACGCGAAGCGCGCCTGAACCTGCAAACGGGTGCAATCCGCGTTGCGGTTGCCGGCAGCACTATTTTCGCCGTGCTGCTTTCGGTCGCGCTACTCGAATTGCGCGACGCTGACGACCTGCTGCGGTTTCAGCAGGCGTACAGTCAGGCTGGAGGGTATGTCGCGGTCGTACGCGAGCCTACCGGAGGCGCTCTCGATGCCGCCCGCTGCGAAGCGCTTGGCGACCTTGATGCAGTAGTCGCCGCAGGCTCGCTCGGTACTCCCTACCTCACGGCGTTTACGGCCGCGCCCGGCACTATTTTTCGGCGGGCGGACGTTACACGTGGCGCATTGGAGGTCTGGGCGCCGGGGCAACCAGTACCCGTCACCCCGGCGATGGGCTTGATTGCAGGAGCTGCCCTCGGGAAGGAGCTGGGCCTAGTTGCGGGTTCGTTCGTGCAGCCGGAAGGCGAAGCGCCTTTGCCGGTCGTCGCCGTGGTCGATACGACCGACCGCAACGGACAGGTCGCTCGCTGGGCGATGTCGGTGAAGCCACCGTTCGGCGAGGCATCGGAATGCTGGGTGGAGTTTCGGCGTCGGACGTACGACGGAGGAATCGCTATGTTGCCCGCTTGGTTCTCGGAAGGGGACGATCCAGCAGTCGCGAACCCGTACCGCCGAAGTGATGAATTCGCCCGTGACCCGGAGGCCGAATTCGCAGGGCGGCCGCAGCGCTCAGGCTGGCCTATCGCGGCGGCCCTCATCGTTGCGATGAACTGGCTGATGACGTGGTTTCGCCGATCCGAACTGGGTCTCTACCTGGCACTGGGTACGCCGAGAATAGGCACCCTGTTCCTGCTCGCGGCGGAGTCCTGGCTGCTGGTGGTCCCCACCGCCGTGGCCGCGCTCGCATATGCTCTGGCACTCGGTCATGCGCTCGGCTGGGAACCGGGACTCGACGAGGCCATGCTGGCCGTACGCACGACGAGCGCAGTGGCGCTGCTTGCACTGTTTCTGATGCCGCTTGCCCCGCTGATACTGGTACGCGGAACAATTGCCGATCTGTTGAAGGATCGGTGACAAGGTCGTGAGCGGTGCCGAGAAGGCAGACTAAAAAAGGCCACACTCGGCAGCCACTGCCCGCCGCGGCGAGTGCCGGGGACTTACCCAAAGGCCTCCCTGGAGTTCGCATCTGCACGCTCAGCGAGCACATAGAGCTATGTGACGGTTCTCGTGTAGTCATAGGAATTGCCGCGCCTCCTTTACCGTCGGGTAGTGAATTCGCGTTCTAAGCCGGATAGCGTTGCCTCCGCCGGAGCGGCTGGGCCCGTTGCTCCGCGTCTCGGCATCCCAATCTTGGGCTCGGATGGAGTGGACCATTGAATAGCCGCGCACCGATCACGCTGCGTCGCCGCTGGCTTAGTCCCATTGTCGGCCTCATCACGGGAGCGTTGCTTCTTGGGGCGACGGCTGGCTCAGTCCTGGCTGCTTCGGTCGAATTCCCTGCCGGTTCTTACTTCGTTTACGGCAACGCCTCCCATACGCTCTCGCTGTACAGCAGGGCCGGTGTTGGGTACACGGTGTACTCCACGTCGGTGGACATCACGGAGACGCGGGGATTCATGTACGTCCAGACAGGCAGCGCGACGTGCGCGCGGAGCCGGGTCTACGGCAACGGCGTTCTTCAATCGAATAGGACGATGTTTGGTTCCCCTTCCTTTCCAATTGTCAGCGATGGGCTCTGGCATCAGCGCTGGTTCTCGTACATATCGCCGCCCCTGAACGCCGCGTACGCGGTCAACGGCTATTGGCAGACGCACGACGGCGGCGCCTCCTGCGGCTACGGTGGCGGCGTCGCCTGGGGTAAGCCCTCGCAGTACGGCGCATGGACTCACAGCGCCACGAGTCCTTAGGTGGAAAGGCTAACAGGGAGTTCAATGGTGGATGCTGCAGATCGGCCCCGCATGCTGGGCGCCAGGACCATCCTTGTCGTGGGTATCGTCCTCGCGCTCTCGTTCCTCGGTGCTTGGTTAACCGTCGGGAGAGCGTTAACCGATGCAACTCATCCGCCGGGGACGATCGCCGGTGTACCGCTCCTCGAGCACTCGATCGCGCGCGGTGAGCTGACCATCGAAGCTGTGACCGGATCGGCGTTCATGACGACGGTGGAGGCCACCTTCCAGGTGGAATCCGACCTCCCGGAGGACGACACGATCATGATTCCGAGTGAGGCGCTCGGAGCAGTCGGATTCGCCAACCCCCGCGTCGTAGCCGTGAGTCGGTTGAATGCCGACTCATTCGCGATCGTAGTTCAGGGTGACCGTCTCCAGAATCTATCGCTGCTCGCGCTCACCTTGACGCACTACCTCATGGTGCCGGCAGCACATCCGGAACTTGAAACCAAGGTTGGACCGTGGGTCGCCATGGCGACCGTCCGACCGAAGGATGTTCCAGGCGCATCGGCCGTGACGCTCCCGGATCCGCCCAGTGTGGACACCGGAGCAGGTCTCATCTTCGTGTTGGACGACGTCGCGATCGACGGATCCTCGACTCGGGTCGAGTATCACGTCGAGGGAGACGTGGCGGATGTTCACCTGCTTCCTGCCTCACCTGACGAACCGTCGATGATTCCAGCGATCGATACCTCGTCGGGGAGCTACAGCGGTGTGGTGGTCATTCCGGCCGTACCAGCTGATGGCGTGCTGCGATTTCCTCACGCGTATCGTCAGCACCTCTTGGATGTGGAGATTGCTTTCGACGTAAGTTCGGGAGATCCAATCACGGTCGTCACACCCCACGGCACGATGATGGCGACTCTGGTCATCGACGAGTCAGGCCGTTTTCATATCGAGCTTGAGGGCCGGGACGTACTGGCCATGTTGAGCCCAGGTTCAAGCGAAGGCGTGGTTGTCGTGGACAACATGGGCAACTCCTACCGGCCGCATGAAGGGAGCGCAGCAACGCCGGCCAGCTGGAGTGATCCCCGGCCCGGACGAGCCACGATCTCATTCCCCGGACCGATTGCCGGGAATGCGAGCAAACTCGTTCTCACGCTGCCAAAGTACGACCAACTCATCTTCGGCAATTGGGAGGTTACGGTTCTAGTCCCTTCTCCGTAGAGCCCACTTGCCACTGGACCTGGCACGGCATCTGCTGAGCTGGGGCGGCTGCAAACACGTGGAGGAAGGACGCGGCTCCCACCGCCAGAATCGGCTCGCTTATGGAACAGACGCCGAGACCGCACCGGTACCACAGTCGCAAGCGGGTTGAGCTCAGCGACCGGCAGCAGCATATCCTCGACCTGTTGGTGAAGAAGTACACGAACCAGCAGATCGCCGACGATGTGGGGATGACGTTGGACGGGGCGAAGTGGCACGTGACCCAGATTATGACCAAGCTCGAGGTCGACACGCGCGAGGAGGCAGCCGAGTTCTGGCGCGTCCACAAGGGAATCAGGGCTCGGCTGAGACGCGCATTGCTCTTCGCGACGCTGGAACCAGTCCGATGGGTGGCGGCTGGCACAGCCACGGTGGGCGTTCTCGCGGTCGTTGGGGTGGGGATATACCTGAGCTGGCCCAGGGTGGACGATCCCCCCTTGGCCGGCAGCCCGACGACTTTGTCCAGCGCACTCTCGCGGGTCGACACTGGCAAGGACCTTGTCTTCGTTCTCGATGGCCTTGAGTTCGACGGTACATCCACTGCCGTCACCTACCATCTGGAGGGCGATCTATCGGGGATTCGACTTCTTCCGGGGGCGCCGACCGACCCAGAAGTTGTGCCTCCAATCGAGGTCCTCGGAGGGGTAGCGAGCGGAACGGTGAACGTACCTGGCCAACCGAACAAGCTGCGATTCCCGTCCGCCATACGGAGAGTTGAGCGGGAGCTTCGGGTAGAACTTCCGGTGGATAGCACTGACCCTATCGATGTGTCGACGCCCCACGGCATGTTCACGGTCGAATGGGAGCGCGAAGGCGAACGTCAGGTCCGTCTCCGCCTCAGTGGTAGTGAAGCACTGGCCCTCACTGGAGTGGACACATCAAGCGGGGCTGCAGTCGTAGACGACCTGGGCAACGTCTACTCCTTTGCACACGGCGACGTCGACACGCCGGCATCGTGGGACGACCCGCGGCCGGCGACGGGGCTCCTCACCTTTGCAGGCGAACTGGCCGAGGACGCTAGTACTGCGACTCTGGTGCTTCCGACCTACGACGCCCTAATCTTCGGCGACTGGCAACTGCCGGCGACCTTGCCCTGACGGTAGCCCGCAACCGAGTCACTTTTCCACACGCTTTGGCCCGACATGGTCAGAATGATCGAGCTCAGGTGGTGCGAGTTGTTGACAAGCTATTCTCCGGGAGAGCCACGAACGGAGCCGCGTGGCACTTAAGTGCCGGACCAACCCGATACTGCTCCGATGCTGGAGGTAGAGTATGGAGGAGATCGTCTCATCCACTAACGCCAACCGTGAGTTCGCGCGGCTGCTCCGGGGCGTTCGTGAGGGTCGACGCTACACCATCGTTAGTCACGGTCAGCCCATCGCATGGTTGGTGCCTGCAATGCTTGCCGGAACCGGCGAGTCCCGAGCTGCGTTGCTGGAGCGATTAGCGACAGAATTGCCGAGCGACGTCGACCATTGGAAGCAGGACGAAGTACGTGGGGCGTGCTCGTGAAAGTGGGCTTGGACACAAGCATCCTCGCCGCGGCGGAAGGAATCCGCGGAGCGCCTCTGCAGCAGGCCGCCGTTGCAATCATACGAGACCTCCCGCATGACAGTGTGGTTGTGCCTGCCTATGCGCTAGGTGAGCTGTTCACGGTCCTGGTTCGCAGCGGTACACGGTCCGAAGTGGAAGCTAGGAACAGTTGCTTGGCGTGGCGCGATTCGTTCGCTGTGCCGGCACTGTCAAGCGACATCGCCGTCACCGCCACGCAGCTAGTGGGGGTCCGAGGACTCACTTACTGGGAAGCAGTCGTGATATCGACGGTAGCGGCGGCCGACTGCAGGTTGGTGCTGTCAGATACACTGCCGGACGGCTTCACGTGGGGCACCGTCACCGTGACGAATCCTTTTGAGGCAATGCGTCATCCACTCCTGGAGGCAATTCTTCGGGCGGGTCGGGACGTGCTAGAGCGGACTCGTTGACTCGGGCTTGCCTCCCATTACCTCACGATCGTCGCGACACGTCGATGAATCCCACCCGTCACACCACGATCGCCAGGGCTGGCAGCAGGTCCTGGGCTGCGGAGAGCATGGCACGCGAACCCGAGTCAACTGACCGTGCATGGGATTCGACTCGCCGCGTGCACGGTATAGTCACGCGGTGAGTCTGCACCAGCTCGGCGAACTGTATCGAGAACACGTCACCGACCTCAGCCTCCAGCCACACTTCGCCGTTCTCACCAGCTTTCTCCTGACCTTCCTTCTCGTCCGGTTCATCACCCACCGCATTCGCGATGGACGGCCGATGTTCTTCATACGAAACGTCCAGCATGGGAAAACACACATCCATCACCTCGTACCGGGCATTCGGCGGTGTGACGGCGCGCTTCCTGTTCGCGGTCTTCCGGGAGCTGACCGGCCTATGAGGGCCACTTACCTGTGGGCTTGGCCCAGGCTGGGCGGTGACGCAGCCAACTCTAGCCTCGGTGGTCTCCGCCTTGCGCTCCAGGCGCGCTCAGCGTTGCTGTCCACAAGCTCAGCCTGAGGAGGGCATGGTTCTCCACCGGTACGGTCCCCTTCGGTGCGACGATGCCGAGCGGCGGGATGACGCTAGGACTCACGGCAGCGACGAGGTGGATTGTTGTGAACGGCACCATTAGTCGCCCAATTCCCGCAGCGTATGCTGCAGGCCCGCACCCAAGACAAGAAGCCCGAGACAGATCGTGAGATCCGTTGAGTCGAGGTGTCCATCCGCGGCCCATGCCCAGTGCGCGACCTCGTCCCGGGACCCACGGCCCAACAAAGAGGCGACAACGAAGTACCCCACCGGGACCACGCCAGCGGCGCGAGAACCTACCACAACGCGGCCCGTCAACATCAAACCCGTGAAGCCAATGAGGTTGCGCCCCGCCTCCGGCGCGAGCGACGTGTTAGACCAGCCGGAAACCAGTACACATCCGGCCAATCCCACGACCACGATGCCCGCCACCCAAAGGAGTTCGAGAGCCCGCACTGGTCGAACAGAAACGGCCTCCGCGTGCCGCATGCCGCCTGTGAGGCTGAACGCCATGGCAACCACTACCAGGAGCGGAGTCATCAGCGCAACCGGCAGCCCCGCCTCTGCCGAGTCGACGAGCCGCGGCATTGGAACGGTCGACTCAGATACGACGAACAATACCGCCAGGCTCACGAGGATTGCGGCACCGCAGAGCCGAGGGCGGCGGGCCTTCAACCAGAGCCTCATCCTGGGCTCGGCCGCGCCGGTATGTCGCAGGAAGTCCAGGCTGCCATGTTCCCGGCGAGCCACTCGGCGCGTGCGTCTTGACCGAGCAGGGTCACCCTCCGTGCAATGGCGAGGCCCTCGGGCGGGTAGCGCCGCTCCAGTTCGCTTGCGGGCATTCCACCGCTCTGCGCAAAGTAGGCCATCAACTGCTCATACGCTTCATATCCCGCGTGTGGCGGTCCTCCATCAGCTCGATCTGGGCAGATAGGAGGCGAGCCTAGCCGGCTTGCACTCAGTGTTGAGATAAGGTCGCTCGGTGCCGACGCTGCCGTGATCCGGAAGCTCAGGAAGTCCGGAGGAAGGGAGCCTTCGCGCTGTTCAGTCAGGCCCGCCGGGGTCGCAATACCAGCCTCGGACCATTTGTCGAGAACACCGACGATTGTCGGCGCCAGGCGTTCGCGCTCCCGCTCATTTTCTGGCCAAACGCAAACCTCGACATGACCGATCGAGTCGCAGCGGAGGTCGCTCACTGGACGAGGCTGGGTTCCACTTGGACCGAGCGTCCTAACCAGAATCGCTGAAACGACGAGCGCCACGATGCCCGGTGCCAGCGTCGCCATCTGCGCGGGGGTGGTGCGCCTCGTGGCCGCAGCGTTGGTAAGCAGAACCGCAGTCACTGCGAGGCCTACCGTGAAGACCAGCGGACCCCACAATGCGGTGGGCGCGAGCTCTTCATGGAGGCGACAACAGTTCCGACCCCAGGTTCCCGTCAGGTGGTAGAGCCAGGTGGGGCCCGAGGCAGCGGGAAGGATGAACCAGAGGAAGCTCCCACCAAGCGCTGCCGGAACAGCTACCACGACCGGCAGAACTGCTCCGAGTGCCCATCCCGCCAAGGCGTGTCCGAGCACCACCGCCATAGCTACTGCCACGAGGCGAAGGTCGGGCAGGAGCAACTCCCGTTCTGCGAAAAAGGGGTAGGCTACTGCCGCCCAAAGGACAAGCCAGCACATCACCACTGTGGGAAGAAGTGCGCGCACACACCACGCGAGTGTCGATCGGGCGTGAGGCGCGGCGAACCACTCTGCCCGCTTGTGCCGTCCGGCCTCCCACGCAGCACAGCCGGCGGCTGCCGGTGCGACATAGGCAACCGCCCAGGCGCCCAACGCCGTCAGGATGAGCGGGTACGGGCCTGCTTCGGGCGGTGTCAGCAGAGAAACGAAGCGCACACCGACGAACACGATGATCGGGAAGCCCCAGACGGCGGGAGCGATCCGCAACGCGGTCAGTACACGCAACCCTAGCGCTCCCTCTCTACGAGCGCGGCGTAGGCCGCTTCAGCAGCTCCCGCGGTTGCGTGAGCGGGCGCGAGCGCGAGGAAGTCTGCGACCGTTCCGGCAAATCGTAATTCGCCTGCGGCGAGGACCGCTACGTGGTCAAATGTCTCACCGATGTCGTCAACCTGGTGCGTCGACACGAGAACATCCTGGGTACCGCTGAGGCCCTGAAGTACCTCTCGAAAGTGAGCGCGCTGGCCCGGGTCGAGACCCGCCGTAGGTTCGTCGAGGAGAAGAGTCGCCGGCTCATGGACAAGCGCTTGGGCGATCCCCACCCGACGCATCTGTCCGCCTGAAAGAGAAGCACTCGGACGACCGTGTAAGGGCTCGAGGCCGACCTTCGAGAGTGCTGATAGGGCTGCGTCCCAGGCCCGCGCCGAAGGCATGCCCTTCAGCCAGCCTGCGTATGCCACCTGTTCCCGGACACTCAAACCCGGGACGGGCCGTGAATGCTGCGGCATCCAGCCAGTCCTTGTTCGGTAGGCCCGCCGGCCACCTCGTCCAGTAGCGCTTATCCCGTTAACGACCACCCGGCCAGCCCGGGGCGTGAACGCATCGGCCGCTATTGCAAGAAGCGTCGACTTTCCGGCGCCGTTCGGCCCCAGCAACGCCGTGCGACCCGGCGGACAGTCCCAACTGAAGGACGAGACAATGTCGGGTCCTGAACGTCGATACCGAAACGTCACTTGCTCAAAGGAGATCACGAGACACTGCAACCTCGATATAGGGACCGCCGGGAAGCTCGATCATGCTTCCCGACGGTCCGTGGGTGGCGGGCGGGGCTTGGAACAGCCGGCTCACCAGTCCACGCGAACGTAGTCCACATCGAGCGGAATCGATGGGAACTCCGTTCCCATGACCTTCTTGATATCGAAGTGGTACTTCCCCGCGGCGAGATCGCCGAAGCTGGCGGAGTCAGACACGTAGCAGGAGAGATTGTCCTCTCCGATCGTTTGATCCGGCTGCCAGGCGATGTGCTTCCTTAGTCGGATGTCAGTGTCCACCGGGTTCACCTGCCATGATCCGTAGATGCAGTCTCGGAACAGTACCTTCGTCGAGACCGCATCGGTGTTGTTGTCGTCCCAAGATCGGGACCTGAATCCGGGATAAACACCCTGCATGTAGGATGTGAAGTATCCCTCAGCCGACGCTGTGGTGACGAGGGCGAGCGCCATGACTGCGCCCACGGTCAAACCTGCGAATCGTCCACGCATTCTTGCGAACATCGGTACCTCCGTGCCGTTGTCGAGTTCTTCGCGTGCTTGTCAGATCGCGACCGGCGGAGGAGCGCCGATGGAGAGCTCTGCACCGCCTGCTGATGGGGTCTTCCCCAAAACAGACGCTGCGTTCTGGATGATGAACATGACCGGCCGAGTCTGCGGGCGCAGGTCGGCGAATACACTACCCGAACGTCAAGACGTCGGATGTTGGCGGGACACAGATATCGGACGTACTGGGATCGCCGAGGGCTTCCGTGATCCTTCCGTTCTGCTGCGTTGAGCTGAGGCTGGGACGGCACCGGTTCCATCCGGTTACCACGACTCATCGGCAAAGGCATCCTCATAGGCCAGTTCGGCGCGTGGCACGACGCGTCCGTGAGTAGCGACGCCGCGAACCAGCTCGGCCGAGCCGTCCTCCGGGCCGATCTGGAACCGCCAACGACCGCCTGCGCTTACTGGCGGCGGGCAGTCCCGCGCGGCGGGCGTTCCGGACCGGCATTGAGGCGTTGCCCCATCACGCGGGCGATCGTTGGTGCCATTACCCTGACTTAATCTTCGGGTAGTGAATTCGATTCGGCTTTGTCCTAGCGTCGGTCCCAAACCCGCTAAGGACGAGCGCAATGCCAGAGTGCGTGCCATTGGGCGCTTCAAACAGGATTGTCGCTGGCATCGTATTCATCACTACCCGAGTCGCTGGGGCGGTAGGCACTAACGTTCCGCCGACATCATCCCTGGACTCAGCGGAGGCCGCGCCGGGCAGGGGCATCACAGTGCGTCTTTGGATCCGATGTCGATCCTTCCTGAACGGGCACGGGTTCGACGGCCACCTGCCGTGCGCTTCGAGCTCGCTCGTCGATTCGGACTGTAACTTCACAGCTCGCTTCTTTGCGGCAGGCACCCAAAGCCTGGCTCGTGGTTACGGCATGCTCTGCGCCGAGCCGTGGCTCCCTCGATCCGCCGGCATGGAGGTGCATCATGCAGGAGCCTGAGCCTTGGCCGTAGCGCCCGGCATTCGTCGCCGGGCAAGCCACGCACTCCCGTTTGACCTCGACCGCAGGATGCTCCTGGGCTTCCTGCTTGTGGTCCTTTCAGTGGTGGGAGGGCTGCTCTTCTGGCGCGGCGCAACAGACACGACATCCGTGCTCGTCGCCGTACGAGAGATCCCTCCAGGACACGTGATCCAGCGAGACGACCTCCGCATCGCTGAAGTGCGTCTTGAAGGCGACCTTGCGGCGCTCGCCCTCACGAAAGCGGACAGCGGGTCGACACTCGGCCGCACGACCGGCACGACGATCCATGCGGGCGAGATGCTCGTTCGCCCGGACTTGGCAACCGGACCAGCACTTGGCGCCGACGAGGCGGCCGTGACACTTCCCGTCGCCGCCGACGCGATCTATCCGGGCATCCGGCCGACCGACGAGGTGACGGTCCTCTCTACGGCGAACGCTGGCCGGCCAGAGGCCGCGACGGCCACCCTTGTCGAACGGGCAACCATCCTGGCCGTCGGGCTGGAGCGCCGGGTGGTGCGGACGGGCTCGTCGAACAGTCCTAACGATGGGGCGACCGTCGCCAACATCACCATCGCCGTCCCGCGTTCCGAGGCAGAGGCCGTCGCCCACGCCATCGTGACCACGACCATCACCTTCGCCCTCCTCGCGCCCCAGGAGTCCAGCGTGTCGCCGTAACCACGACTGAGAGGCATCGCCATGGGCGACGCACATGACCGGCAGCCTTCCGTCCTCGTTGCGGTCGGGAATCCCGAGCGCGAACGCCAGTTGTTGGCCGCGCTACGGGACGGCGGTTTCACGATCGCCGGCCGTCATCTCGATGGTGCAACGCTCGTCGAACGCATCCTCGCGGAATCGGTTGATCTCGTCCTTGTCGCGCGTGACCTCCACCGGCTGTCGCTCGATCTGCTCATCGCGGTTGCCGAGACACGGACCCCGACGGTGCTCCTCGTCGGCGCCGCTGATGAGGAGCGTTACGACGAAGTCGGCTACACCGTACCGGCCGACTGCGATGGCCCGACCGTGGTCGCGGCACTCCGGCGTGCGCTTCGCGCCGGCGTCGAACCACGCGCCCAGCGGCCGCCGGCTGTACCGGAGGAAAGCCGCCGGAGCGAGGGCAACTGCGAGATCGTCGCACTGATCAGCGGCAAGGGTGCTCCCGGAACCTCGACCGTCGCCATCGGGCTTGCCGCCGCCCTTGGAGCCGCGGGGAAGCGTGTCCTCCTCATCGACGGCGACTTGCGAGGCGGCTCGTTGGGCCCGTACCTCGACCTCGACCCGAGGAAAGGGCTCGCCGGCCTGACGCTCGGACGCACGGATTCGGCGAGCGTCGCTGGCGAGCTTCAGCCCGGCCCAGGCTTCGCTGTTCTGGCGGGGATCGAGCGCCCGGAGGTGGTGGAGCGCCTCGCGCCAGAACACCTGACCCGGGCACTCGATGCCCTGCAGCCGCGGTTCGACGCGGTGCTCATCGACGTGGGAGAAACACTGCCAGGCGTGACGTCCCTTGCCAGTGCCACCCTTATCAGGTCGGCCGAACGGGTGCTGCTGGTGGCAACCGCCGACCTCTTCGGACTCGTCAACGCGCGGACGTCATTGCGCTACCTCACGGAAGCTCTCGGGGTGCCTCCGGCGGCGGTGACGGTGCTCGTCAACCGCTACGACAGCGGCGGCGCGTACGGGATCGACGAAATCGAGCGTGTGCTCGACGTGGCAGTCGCGGGCCTGCTTCCTGACGACCGGACTGCCGCCCGTCGCGCGCTTTCTGACCAGGTACCGGTCACGGCAGTCGGCGGGAAGCTTGCGGACACGCTTTCACAGCTGGCGTCGCAGCGGGCAAGGCCGAGGCAGACCAATGACCAGACAGCTGCGATATCCCGCTCCCGTCGGCGATGGCGCCGCCAATCGGCTGAGGGGAGGCAATGAGATGACAGGCCCGCTCAGGTCCACCCGCGAGGAATTGCTCCGACAGGAGGTCCGCGACGAACTGCGGCGCGTTATCGAGCTGGATACGCTGGCGGAAGACCGTGACGAGGTCCGGCGGGTGGTGCGTCAGCTTGTCGATGCCGAAAACCACCGCGCCGTCACCGGCGGCGAAGAACCGCTCCCCGACCCTAACGGGTTCGCCAGCCGGCTGGTCGACGAGATCCTCGGCCTCGGTCCTCTCCAGCCACTGCTCGACGATCCGGCGATTGAGGAGATCATCGTCAATGGTCCGCACCGCGTTTTCGTGATCGAGCGTGGCGCAAAACGCCTGACAGATGTCTTCATCGATGACGATGCGGAGCTGCTGCGGATCATACGGCGCGCCATTGGCCGACTCGGCCGCAGGCTCGATGAGACTAGTCCACTGGTCGACGCCCGTCTGCCGGACGGCTCACGGCTGAATGCGATTATCCCGCCCCTCACAACCCGCTACACCCACATCACCGTGCGCAAGTTCCTCTTGCGCGCACGCACGCTCGACGACCTCGTTGCCCTCGACACGCTCACTCCGGACGCGGCGGCATTCCTGGAGGCGGGCGTCCGGGCCGGGCTGAACATGCTCATAGCGGGCGGCACCGGCAGTGGCAAGACCACCTGCCTCAATGCCCTTGGCGCATCAATCGCCGGAACAGACGAACGAGTCGTCACCATCGAAGAGACGGGAGAGCTCCACCTCGAGGGCATGCTGCCGGACTGCGTGGCGCTCCAGGCCAGGTTGCCCAACGTCGAGGGGGTCGGGGCCTTCCCGATCCGCACGCTGGTCAAGAACTCACTCCGCATGCGACCGACGCGGATCATCGTTGGGGAAGTACGCGGTGGCGAGGCGCTCGACATGCTCGCCGCCATGAACAGCGGCCACGACGGGTCGATGTGCACCATCCACGCTAACGGTCCCCGGCAGGCACTGAGCAAGCTCCGCATGTACGCCATGATGGCGGAGGAGGCGCTGCCGGCAGAGGCCATCACCGAGATGATCGCCGAGGCCGTCGACGTGGTCATCTTCCTGCGCCTCGACCCGGGGCACGCCCGGCGCGTGGTCACAAACATCTACGAAGTCACCGGGATCGAGGGCGACACGGTCACCGGGAGCGATCTCTTCAGCCAGCGTGACGGCCAACTCAGCTGGACCGGCATACGGCCGCGCTTTGCGGGACGGCTGCGCGGCGGTGGCTTCCCTTGGGAGCACGTGAGCATCGAGACGGTAGGGCGGCATCCCGACGCGGACCGGAAGGAGGTGCGCCATGGCACACGCGCGCTCGACTAAGGCGAGCGCCCGACAGCGCCGCCGGTTGTGCACCGCGTCTGCATGGTCGGAGACCCGTGCACTGGGGTCGTTGGCGGCGGGCGCGCAGTCCGATCGGTGGCGCGCACAAGGATCTGCGCAGCACGGCCGTTTTCCGGCGATCACGACCCCGATGGATGGATCTTGGATGGAACAGGGGCCGGTTGGACCGGCTGGACCAGTTTTCTGGATAAACCGTGGACCGGCGCCTGCGACGATCCGTGGTCCAGGAGGCCGCCGATGCCGCTGATCCTCATGCTGACCTTCGCCGCGGGAGTGCTGCTGATCTTTCTGTCGGCAACCGCACGCTGGGCGCCACCGCGAGAGGATCTGCCACGCGCCTCGACGCTTCGGCGATTCCTCGATGGCAACGGCGCCGGGCAGGTCCGAACGCGCGACTTCTTCCTTATAAGTACTGTGACGGGCGCCGTGGTTGCGTTGGCCGCGCAGATCGCCCTCGGCTGGCCGATGGTTAGCGTGGCCGTGGCCCTGCTGGCCATCACGTTGCCGGCCTGGTACGTCACGAACCGACACGGTCGCCAACGGACGCTCCTCCAGGCGGCGCTGGCCGATGCCGTGGACGCTCTGCGATCGGCTGTTCGCTCCGGGATGAGCGTCGAAGAGGCACTAACCTCCCTCGCCAGGAACGGTCCGGAGGTCCTGCGTCCGGCGTTGGCCGAGCTTGTGCGCGACCTCCGCGTTGGTGGTTTCGAGGAAGCGATGCGGCGCACGCGCGACCGGCTCGCGGACCCGGTCTTCGATATGGTCGCAGCAGCGCTGCTCATGTCGCATCGCGTCGGAGGCCGTAACCTCAGCACGGTTCTCGAGGCGTTGAGCCGCTCGGTCCGCCAGACCTTGCAGGTCAAGCAGGAACTCCGCGCCCACCAGGCCAAGAATGTGCTGTCGGCACGCATCATCGCCGTGATGCCGCTGGCGCTCATCCTTGTCATTCGTACCCTCAACCGGGCCTATCTCGACGTCTTCTCCTCGCCGCAGGGGCAGGGCGTTCTCGCCCTCTGCCTTCTCAGTGTGGCGATCGGCTATACCGGGATGCTTCGGGCAACACGTCTACCCGGGGAAGTGCGGGTGCTGCAGTGATCGCGGGACTGGCCCTCGCCGGACTCTTCGGCCTCGGCCTCTGGCTGATCCTGACCAGCCTGCCCTGGGCAGAGCGCCGGCCGGACCTCGCCTTCGAACTGCGCCGGCTGTCGGCACAGGGGCGTATGGAAATCGAGTCGGAGCGCCAGCGGGCGGCGCCGCCGATGTTCGTGTCGCCCCTGCTGGAACGGACGCTGCGCCCGCTCCTTGACGACGCGGGCCGGCTCGTTGGACGGCTGCTGACGCGGCTCGGCATCAGGACGGCAGACCTCGAGCAACGCCTCGTCATCGGGTGGGCGGGAATGACGAGCTCGCAGTTCTTCGGGCAGAAGGTGGCGGTCGGCCTCCTGTTCCTTGCCATCCTGCCTGCGCTCAATTTCGCCGGCCTTCAGCCGTTCGGCGCATGGCCGGCCTGGACGTGGCTCGGAGCTGGGCTGGTTGGGTTCATCCTGCCCGACTGGCTCCTGGATCGTCGGGTCGCGCGCCGGCGGCAGCAGGTGCTCATGGAACTGCCGACGGTCCTTGACCTCCTCGCCATGGCCACGAGTGCCGGGCTCTCGCCGGAGCAGGCCGTCCTCGACGTCAGCCGCCAGGTGCACGGCGTCCTCGGGGACGGGCTGAGCGACGTTGCGCGTGAGGCTGGACTCGGGGCCGCAACACACGCCGAAGGCCTTCATGCACTTGCCACCCGGGAGGGCGTTCCCGAGATAGCCACGATGGCCGACGCCTGGCAATCCGCGCTCGAACAGGGCCTGCCGCTCGGGCAGGTGATGCTCCAGCTCGCGAACACCGTGCGCGAACGGAAGCGTGCGCACCTTATCGCCGAAGGGGAGAAGGCAAGCGTGAGGATGATCTTCCCGGTCGCGCTTTTCGTCTTCCCCACCTTCCTCGTCGTTCTTCTGTATCCGGCAGGCGTGCAGCTGCTAGGCCTCGGTGAGTGAGTGCCCCAAATGAAAGGAGTTCCCCCATGAACCTGCACCAACGATTCCGATTTCTGGTCCGCAACAGCGAGTCCGGTCAGGCAATGGTCGAGTACGCCATCGTCGTCGCCCTCATTGCCGTTGTGGCAATCATCGCGGTCGAGGCGCTCGGTGATGGCATTGTCGCGGTCTTCGAGAACATCGCCAGTGAACTCGGTGGCATCTAGACGATGGCGGAGACGCCCTAGCCGCCCTGCCACTGGCGAGGCGGGCGAAAGCATGGTCGAGTTCGCGCTCGTCATACCACTGCTGTTGCTCGTCCTGCTCGGGGTAGTGCAATTCGGACTGGTCCACCACGCCCAGAACGTCGCATCGACTGCAGCCCAGGAGGGTGCGCGGCTGGGTGCCGCCGAAGGCGGCGACCCTGGTGTCGCGGAACAGCGAACGTTGGACGTGCTGCGGTCGGGACTCGGCGTGACCGGCGAGGGTTTCGACGTCAGCGCATCTGACTCGGACGAATGGATGACCGTAACGGCCAGTGGCGGCTACCCGCTCATCATCCCATGGCTGGGGAGGGGGACCATCGCCATCGACGTCCAAGCCGGGATGCGGAAGGAGGGTTTCCGCAATGGACCGTAACTTGGGCCTCCGGGGCGTTGGGAAGTGGTCGCGGGACGAGTCCGGGCAGGCACTGGTCGAAGCGGCGCTCGCCATCCCGGTGCTGCTTGTGCTGGTGATCGGCGTCGTGGCAGTGGGCCGGATCACCGAGGCGAAAATTGCGGTGCAGGCCGTCGCCCGCGAGTCGGGCCGGGCTCTCGCCGTTGCGCCGTCCGAGGAACAGGGCGTGGAGGACGCAATCGCAACGGGTGGGGTGATTGCTTCGGGTTACGGCCTCGATACCAACAGGCTCAGCGTCGAAGTGGACTCGGGCGGGTTCGCCCGCGGGGGCACCGTCTCCGTTGAGGTGGGCTACTCGGTGTCGTTCTCAGCGCTTCCGCTGCTGGGATTCCTCGACGTCGATGTAAGCGCCAGTCACGCCGAACGGATCGACCTCTACCGCAGCCGGGAGGCAGGGCCTTGAGGATCGCGATCGACCGGCTACAGGCCGAAACAGGCCAGGTACTCGTGATGGTCGCGTTGATGATGCTCGGCGTCGTGAGTGCTGTCGGGCTGGTCGGTGACGGCGGGCTCGTGTTCGCGCAACGGCGCGACCTGCAGAACGTCGCGGATGCCGCCGCTGCAGCCGGCGCGATGCAGATCGACGAAGTGGTCTACCGCTCAACCGGCCAGGTGACCCTTGATGAGCAGTTGGCGCGCGCGGCTGCGGCCCGCTACCTCGAAGACGAGGGAGGGCTTGACTACGTCGTCGCGGTCCGGCAGGACCGCGTCGAGGTCTCGGTTTCGCGACAGGCGTCGACCGGGTTTCTCCGCGTCATCGGCATCGACGGCGTGAACGTGACCGCCAGCGCATCGGCTGAGCCGCGCTATGGCATCGAGAGCGCAGGACCGTAGGAGGCGACGATATGGATGAGCTGCGAGTTCGGTCTTTCGTGCTGGGCGGGTTGCTTGCGTTGGCGATGGCAGCCTGCGGTGGTGGGAACGCCGACCCGACGCCCGCGGCAACCGCTACCGTCACCGTCGCACTTCCCGCATTGTCGCCGACTGTGCCCTCGCCTACTGCAACACCGAGCGTCGAGGAAGAGATCTTGGTTGCATACCTCGACTACTGGGAGCTGTACGCGGAAGCAGTGCTGAACTTGGACGCGAGCGTCCTTACTGGAGCTGCTTCCGAGGCCGAACTACAGCAGGTCCAAGACGAGATCGAAGGATTCCAAGCTGAGGGGCTGGCGCTCCGGGTCGTGATCGAGCACCGGCCAGTGGTCATCGAATCCACGGAGGACACAGCAATCGTCTTCGACGAGATGACCAACAACAGCTTCTACGTCGATGCAGAGACCTTGGATCCACCTGAGGGCACCGGGAGTGGCGAAACCCTCGTGGACACGTTTTTCCTCAAGAAAGTAGATGGACGATGGATAGTCGATGGAAGTATCAGGCAGAATTAGGTGCCACCGCGAGGCGGCTACTTCTGTGTGGACTCGCGGTGCTATTGGCGCTGGTCCCTGTTTTCGCGTTCGCTGACGACCGAACACCCGGTGGTTCGGGCACTCCGCGGGAGAACTCGCCAACGCCAGTAGCTACGGTTCAATCCGGCCCGGGTGGAGTGACCGTCTACATCCGGGTTACTCAGCAGTCCCCGGGCACCGGCGGCGGGCCCTCGTCCAGCTCGTCCGTCGACCCTGGCAGCACACGCTCCTGCGTGATCAGCGTCAGCAACATCGGTATCGTGCTCTCGCAATCGTCCTGGTACCAGCAGGGACTGCGCGACTACCCCAACCATGTGCTCGGCAGCGTGAGGTGCGACGACGGGTTCTTCTCATCCATCTGGATCCCCATGGGCACGCCAATCGACGCGAACGTGGAGGTGGTGTTCGTCGACGGCGACTCTGTCGATCCGGTGACCGTTGCCCTCGAACTCCTCAACCACCTGCCCATCCCCGACATCACGATCGCGGCGAATCCTTCGCCGGGTCTGGTGGCCCTTCCGTCCTGGTTCTGGATCGACGGCTACGACGGCACCGCAATCGGCTCCTCGGACTCGCTTGGAGGAGTCACCGTCGATGTGGAAGTGGTGCCGCTCCGCCTCCGTTGGGCGTTCGGCGACGGCATCAGCACCGAGACGATCTCGCTCGGCCAGGCCTACCCTGCTGAAAGCGACATCCAGCACGTGTATGAACGGTCGTCGCTTGGTGCTGGCGGCGCGTATGCCGTGGCGGTGGAGATGACGTTCGCCGCCCGATACAGGGTCAACGGCGGTACCTGGGAACCACTCGACCCAATCACCAGATCATTCACGAACGCTTACCCGGTGCAACAGTTGCAGTCCGTTCTTGTGGGGCAAGAGCCGTGAATGCCCGAGGAATCGTGACCCCGAGGCGCGGAGAGGACGAGGGTGGATGGCTTGGCCTCGTCACGTTTGTCGCGTTCTGCATCGCCGTTAGTGTCGGTCTCTGGTGGTTCACCGGCCCACCCACGATGCTCACGTCCGCACCGGACTGGAGCTACGTCCGCGAGGTTCTGAGCAGCTCGGAGATCCGTGACCGGGACCTGATCACCGTCACCGTCGGTGTCGCCTGGACAATCGTCGGCTACGTCCTGCTCACAGTGGCACTGCGGCTCGCTTTCGGCGCGGCCTTCGCGCTGACGGGCGGAGCGAGCTGGGCACGAGCTGCGCTGCGGGCGACCTCCCCACTCACCATCCCGGTCGTGCGGCGGATGGTCGACGCGACGCTCGCCGGGACGATCATGATGAGCGCGACGCTGCACGTGCCCTCCTCCGCGATGGCGACGGCAGCCTCGATGAGCGCTCCGGTCGGGGCGCAAACGCCAGCCCAGATGGCATTCTTCGACGTGACCACTGTGGCTCCGTCCGAGTCAGCTCCGATCCACGCGACGGAGGCTGTCCCGAAGATGCACATCGTCGTTCGCGGTGACAACCTCTGGCGGATAGCAGAGCGCTATCTTGATGACGGCTTCCGCTGGACGGAGATCTGGCGGCTGAACCGGCACCAGACGATGGACGATGGCCGTTCCTTCGTCGATCCGAACCTCATCCATCCCGGGTGGGTGCTTCAGCTTCCCGAAGACGCCGATATGGGCCCGAGCTCCGACGGCACCGTGGACTCCAACCCAACGCCCCCCGATCCAGAAACGGTCCCGCAGGGTGAGCCGTCGCCTACGCCGTCCACGCCAGAGCCAACGTTCGCGCCGGCAACGCCGATGCCAACGACAGCAGCGGAAGGGCCTGCAGTTTCACCATCCGCACCGGCGATGCGCGACGACGGCGACGGACCCGCATTACGGCCATCGATGCCTGATATTCCGAGGCCCGGAGACGCTGCCGCAACCGTCGCATCGGTGGCTGCCGCTGCTGCTGGAAGTGTTGCGATGCTGCTCGTCTTCCGCCGCGTTCTCCGCCACCGCCGGGCGGCAGCAGCGGCCGGGGAGCGACGCCCTCTTGGCTCTGGTGACGCCGGCCGTGTGCTGGCTATCACTTCGGCGCTCCGATCGGCGCTTGTCGATCTCGACTTCGCCGACAGCCGGGTCCTGCTGGTCCGTGAGTCGGAGCACTACGTGGAGTTCACGCTCGACTGCCCTCCGGGCGACGCGGAGGCGCTCGCCGATTCCGGCAACCGGCTCAGTCGCCGGCTCGGGTGTGTGATCGACGGTGAGGTCGCCAGTCCCACAACGATCAAGTTGAAAGCGTCGCGGTTTAGCCGCCTGGCGTCCTCACTCCTCCCCGAGACCGGGCCGTTCCCAGACCTTCTGCTCCCGGTCGGTGCCACCGAGTCGGGAATCTACTACCTCAATCTCGCCGCAGTCGGGAGCGTCCTCGTCGCGGGCGGACGGATTGCGACGCGAGAGCTGGTCACCGGTTGGCTCACCACGCTGGCGTCGGTCGAGACTGACGCACCCCTGTCGTTCACCATGGACGCATCCGCCCACGATGATCTCGACTCCGCAGCTGCTTCGCTCGCGGACAGGGAACTGGCAGTGGCGGACGGGCTCGCGCTTACGGAGTGGTCCCGGCAACTGGAGCATGAGCTGATTGGCCGCCAGCAAGATTCGCTGCCTGCACCAGTCATCGGGATTGCAGGTCCGGGCGCCGGGGCCGAGGTGTTATCGGAAGAGCTCGACGGCCTCATGCGGCTTGGGCCGGCGCGAGGGCTGTACCTGGTGGCCATCGCCGACGGCCATGACGTGTCTCGCGTCAGCAGGTCCTTCGGTGCCGGTGTCACTCTCGGCGAAGAGGGGGATACCGACGGGCCGGGGCTGGTCACGCTAGAGGTAGCCGGTCAGCTCGCGCTGGCGCTGGAGCAGGTTACAGTACGCCGGCAGGTCGCCTCCCGGCCGCCACCTGTCGAGCAGCAGGATGGGGACGAGTTCACCGACTTCGAGCCGTCTCCGTATGACCGCGATTGGCAGGTCATCGGGTACGACACACGTTCCGAGCCGGGGGTGAATGCCGGATCAACCACGCTCCACTTCGAACTACTCCCGGAGACTGACGATGGCTTCGGAGACGCGGATGCGGCCGACGTGGACGGCGTTGGGGCTGCGGGGGCGGACGAAATCGATGGCACCGAGGGCCTCGAACTGGATGGCAGACCTGAACCAGAAGTCGAGGCGGAGCCGCTCGATTCTGCTCCTCACGACGAGGTCACGACTGCGGAGGAGCTGACCCCACCCAGCACGACAACCAAACCAGCTGCAGTCGCGACCGAAGGTCCAACTCGACTGTCGAACCATGTGGAGCCCGGCCACGCGGAGGCACGCGGAAGCACCGCTGCACCCGTGCGGGAGCAGAGCGCCCAAGTGATAGGGAGCGATCCCGTGACGGTGGAGCCATTAGCGCCTTCAACCAACGGAGGCTATGAAGGGACGACTGGTGGACCAGCACAAGAACCGCACGACGGCAGCTCGTCCGGGCCGCTCGACCGGCAGTCCGCCCTTCCGATCGACGACATCGAGATTGACGGCTCGCCGACGGGACCTCCACTGCGTGCGCGGCTGTTCGGGGCGTTCGAGCTGGAGACCAGGGACGGCCCGATCTATGAGTGGTCTATCCAGAAGTCTCGGGAACTCGCTGCCTACCTGCTCGCGCACGGCGGCGCCCCCGTCCTGCGGGAGACGGTCGCGGGCGCCCTGTGGCCACAGATGCCGATCACGGCGGCGAAGCATCAGGGAGCAAACGCTGCCTACTATCTCCGGCGGACACTCAGCCGAGTGCTCGGGGAGGGTGGCGGCCAGGTCATTACCGGGGCCAACCAGCGCTACGGTGTTCGGCCCGGCGCTATCCGGACCGACGTCGATGCGTTCGACGCCCACCTCCATCGGGCGGAGCGCCTGGAGGGCCACGAAGCGCTCATCGAGTACGAGCGCGCCCTGACGCTCTACCGCGACGACTTCCTTGCGCCCGAGATGTTCGAGTGGGCGGACACCTACCAGCGAAGCTACCGGGGCCGCTTCACCGCCGCCGCTCATCGTGCCGCGCGCCTCGCTGTCGATTGCCGCGACACGCAGCTCGCCGTCCGCCACTACGAGTCGATCCTGCGCTTTGAACCGGTCGATGAAGACGCAGTGCGCGGGCTGCTCCGCTGCTATGCGCTGTTGGGCGACACGAACTCCGCCCGCCTGGCCTATAAGCGGCTCGTGATAGCACTGCGGGAGACGCTCGACGACGATCACGCGGAGCCGATGCCGGCGACGACGACGGTGTTCAACGAATTCCACGCCAACGGACATCGAACCCGTGAAGAGTAAGTCCTGGACGGTCGTTGTCTCCCACGGAGCGGGAGTGGCGGAACTTTACCGAAAACGGTATGGTTGTGCCGTGACTGCTGATACCTACCGGCGCCGCGCAAGAGACCTCGCGATCGGTCAGTACGGCTACATCTCCAGCGCTGAGGCCGGTGAATTGGGCATCCCGGTGGTCGAACTGGGGAAGCTGGCTGATCGTGGGCAGATTCGCCACGTCGCCTATGGGCTGTATCGGTTCGATGACCTCCCTCCTACCCGCTACGACCAGTTCTACGAAGCCGTCGCGCGAGTCGGAGGGGATGCGCATCTCACCGGCGATGCGGTGCTCGCGCTGCACGAACTCGCACTGGTCAATCCCCGACAGATCCGCGTGGGCACCTCGCGACGGGTGCGAACTGTACTTCCAGATTGGATCAAGGTCGTGCGTGAGAATGTCGACCCTGGCGATCTCACGCGATACGAGCTCATTCCGTCGGTCACGGTGGCACACGCGATTCGTGCCTGTCGGGGCACCGTGATCTCTGAGCGTCTCCTGGCCGCGGTCGACGACGCGCGCCGCCAAGGGCTCATCACGGGTAACGAGGAAGGCGAGCTGCGCTCATTGCTGCGGGATGCAGCGTGACCACTCCGTCCTACCCTGGCCCGCCCGCCAACCGGGCGTCGCTCGAGCAGCGGTTGCGCAATATCTGCGCTGGACTCGGACTGAACGAACTGCGGATCCGCACCTCACTGGCGCACACGGTCGTTGCGCAGATGCTTCCTGCCGGAGTGGTCAAAGGCGGCGCGGCGATCAAACTGCGAGTCGGAGACCAGGCGAGCCGGCTCACGCGCGATCTCGACGCGGTGCGAACGCAGGATCACACCGTCGAGAGTTACGCTGCCGAGCTCGCCAAGCGGCTCGATGAGGGGTGGCATGGGTTCACCGGCCGCCTCGTGACGCGCGAACCTGCCGATCCGCCGGACGTACCAACCGAGTACGTGATGCACCCGTTCGATGTGAAGCTGGCCTACATGAGCCAGTCGTACCTGACCGTCCAACTTGAGCTCGGACACGACGAGGTAGGCTCGACGCGAGAACCACGAATGGTGCTCGACGCGGGCATCGTCGACGTTCTGACCCGCCTTGGCTTGCCGAGCCCGAATCCGGTCCCGGTGCTCGCGGTCGAGCACCAGATCGCGCAGAAGCTTCACGCCTGTACTACGCCCGAACGCAATGGTGGCAACGAGCGGGCGCACGACCTCGTGGACCTTCAGATTCTTGTGGAAGCGGAGCCGCCCGACCTTCACGAGCTTGCGATCATCGGCCGGCGCCTGTTTGCCGCACGGCGTGCCGCGCCCTGGCCGCCGGTGGTACGGATCTGGCCCGGTTGGGAAGAACGATACGCTGACGCAGCGGAGGGTCTCGAAGTACGACCTCTGGCCGAGGCTGTTGAATGGCTCAGTGGACTGATCGACGCGGCAGAGCAGGCAGCGAGTCGGTGAGGGTCACGGAGAAATCGACCATCTGTACCCGTAGAAGAGTTCGCCCGCGCTCCTGCCGGAGCCGAACTGTCGCCAGACAGCCTCGATTCGACTCGGCTGTAGAGGCGTGATGCGTGCTCGTGCCAGGCTCTCGCAGGTCGCTACATCAGTGAGCAGGCGCGTCCAGTACCTCTCGATCGCGTCCCCGAACGGCTGCGGGCAGAGCTCCAGTATCTGGTGGTCGAGGTCATGACGCCGGGCGGCAGCCTGTCCATGCGCAGCGAAGTGACGGAGCTGCGCCATGTGTTCCACTGTGTACGAAGCTGTGGACGTGGTCAGACCACTCGGAAAGACAAACCGAAGACCGTTTGCGAGATCGGACTTGTCCGAGGGAGTGGGGTTCCCCGACCGACTGCGTCCCAGCAACTCGACTGCCGACGGCGAAGACGCCGAAGGCCGACCGATAGGTCACTTGCCACGCCTGCTCGTGCCGGAGTAGCTGAGAAACCGACTCGAAAATGTCGAGCATTGTGCCTAGCGCGTAGGCAGCCTTGACGACAAGTGGTTCGAAATCCGGGTTGCCACCAGCTGACCTGTTTAGGTCGACGAAGGCTTGTCCCTCAAGCACGGGCTCAGAACACCCTGCGAAGGTAACCGGTGCTGTCATGCTCTTCCCCTTCGTTCGCGTGCCGCGAAGTCAGTGGTGGTTGGCGTGCGATGCGAGAAGAAGCACGCCACGAAGCGGTGTGGCCACCCAGCGTCCCGACTAGGCGCCAATCGAATCCTGGATCATCCCCGCGATCACCCTCGCCAGGAGTACGATCGAGAAGCCAATCAGGGCGTTCACGATAGCGGACTTCCCACGTTCCATCTGGTGCGGACTTCCAGCGGCGCTCATGTAGAGGAACGCGCCCCACATGACGAAGAAGGCGGCAACGGCGGCGCCGACGCCCATTCCGATGTTCAGCAGGTTCTCGAAGAGTGCGTTGATCTGTTCCATGGTTCGGCCTCCTATCTGCCGGTATGTTCGATTGGCTCTTCCGACCGAAGCCGAAACTCGGCCACCAGCCAGCGCCCATCGACGGGCACAAGCCGGAGCGCGACGTGTTGCCTGAGACGTTGTTCGCGGAGCTGGCCGGTCGCCGGGTCGATGGCACGGCGCGTCTGCTCGGTGGTTGCAGATGTCGTGGCCTCGGTTTCGGAAAATGCGGTCACCTGGACGGAGACGGCACCCGTCGTCATCGTCTGCTGCTGCCCGAGAGCCGTCGGGTCGACCTGTGAGGTCGTGATGGCCTGCCGAACCTCGCCGGTGCTGAGGTCCAGCAGGCGAGCCCGGTATGCACCGGGCTCCCGGAAGTCGAAGGTGCCGTAGGCCTCGACAAAGAGACGAGCAGCCTGTTCGACGTCGCCCTTTCCCTGGTCTTGGCCGCGAAGGCGGTTCGCGCCCTGCCAGCCGCTCACGACCGCGATCACCAGCAGGGTGCCGGCGAGTCCACCGAGGATGAGCATCACGCCACGTCCACCGCTCATGCCGTCGGTCCTTTCACGGGACGCCCAGCACTCACGAAGTAGCGTGCCCAGTAGCTGTTGTCGAGCGGCACTTCCTTGACGAACTCTCCTGGTTGCGTAGCCATGATCACGATCCCGTTGCCCACGTAGATGCCGACGTGCGTGATGCGTTCGTGCGAGACGTAGGTCTGCTCGTAGAACATCAGGTCGCCGGGCTGGAGGTACTCGAGCAACACCGGCGTAGTGGCCTCGAACTGCGCCTGCGCAGTGCGCGGGAGCGAGATACCGAACTGGGCGTAAATCCACTGGGTGAGCCCCGAGCAATCGAAAGTGTCGGGTCCGGCAGCCCCCCAGACGTAGGGAAGGCCGAGCCGAGAGCGAGCCAATGCGACTGCCTGGGCGGGGATGCCGCGGGGATCGAGATAGCCGTAGCTGCCCGCGATGGCGAGAACGTAGTCGACGTATTCCCCGGAGTGGTTGTAGGCGTAGAGGGCGCGACGAAGGTCGCCTGGCGCGCCGCTATCGAGGAGGTACTGGGCCGCGGCGGGCAGGCAGTCGTGGAGATTGAAAGGGTCGGCGATCCCGTCGCCATCGCCATCGACGCCGTAGTGGGCCCAGGTAGCCGGCATGAACTGGCAGTAGCCAAGCGCACCTGCACTGCTTGGCCCCATGTTCACGCCGAACCCCGATTCGACGTTCGCAATGGCCGCAAGGACCTGCCAGGGGACGCCGGTCGCCGCGCCCACCTGCTGGATGACGACGAGGTGTTCAGGCGGGATCTCGGCGACCGCAGCCGCCGACGCCGGCGATTGTGCGATCCCGGGGGTGCCGCCGACCGCTGCCATGAGGAAGAGCATCGGCATGATGAAGAGGGCGCCGACGATGCCGACGACCTTGAGACCTTCGTTCGGAACGTTGCCGAGGATGTCTCCGCCAGGTGTGGGGTTCATCGCCCACCTCCCAGACCGGCCGCGGGACGGGGAGCGGCGGCGCCTGCGCCTGCGCCACCACCTCTGGAAGCTGCACCACCGGCGGCGGATCCAGCACGACCGGCACCGGCCATCGCGCCCAGGGCGTGGGTCGCCATCGCGAAGGTGAGGACGTTGGTGATACCGGCCTGGCTGCGTGCCGAACGCAGGAGCGATGGCACCTTGAGGGTCAGCCAGCAGACAGCGAGTCCAAGGAGCATCGTCAGCAGCGCGTTGGAGACACTGCCCGGGGTCAACTCGACCATCAGCGACGTCCCGAGGCTCAGGACCATGACCTGAACGGCCTGCTGGAAGACGGTGATGGTGAACATGTCCACCCACCACCGCGTCCACTGTTGGGTCTGGGGCAGCACCCAGAACAGCGCCGCGACTGGGCCGAGGACGATCAGCATTGCCAAGAGGGCGAGCCGCATCAACATCTGGAACACGAGGAGAATGGCGACAACGCCGTAGGCGACCGCAGTGACGATGAGGGCGAGGCCCTCCTGCTGGGGAGTCGCAGCGTCATAGCCCGGGAGACCGACATCGCCCACCCCCGCGGCGAGTGCGTTGTTGATGTCGATCAGCATCCGGGCGAACTCGATGATCAGGTTGGCAGCGAGGGCGGCCAAGATGACCCGCGGCAGGAGCTCCATCGCATCGTGGTAGGGCGTCCGCGTGTGCTCCTTGAGGATGACGTTGAACCCGCCCCACATCACGATGATCGCGAGGCCGACGTTCACGATCGCCCGCGAGAAGTCGTGGAGACTGCGGACGGTGGTGCTGTCGTAGGTGCCCTCTGCCGGCGTCCGGGTCACGAAGTTGAGGGACGAACCACCCAACCCCAACGCCCAGTCGGTGAAGCCACGGATGGCTTCCAGCATCGCCTGGCCAATCAAGGTGAACACCGCATTGACGATGTCCTTCGCCCACGTGACCGGGTTGAGGCTCCGCGGAAGCCAGTCAAGCGGATTGGGGATCAAGTCGGTCGGATCGGGGATGGGGAGGTCGACGAGCGTGTCCGGAGGCGGTTGCCCATCCGGTGCGGGTTGGCCGGGCGGGACCTGCTGCGGAAGCGGACTGGCTGGAAGTTCCGCGAGAGGCATCCCGGCCAACGTCAGCTCGGTGAGCGCGTCGCCGGCTTGCTGGGCATGCGCGCTGCTCGTTCCCAGCAGGACTGAGATCGCGAGCCCAAGGATCACTCCAAATGCCAAGAGAGAGGTTCGCATCACTGACTCCAGCGGCCATGGGGCCGTGATTAGTCAGGATGCGAAGCGCTCATCCACGGACGGTCCACGGATCCCATCCATGCAGTCCATACCGACCCGTTCTCATCCAAAATTCGTCCAGCGCCGATTTTCTGGCGGTTTCTGAGCTGGACCACCCTGGCATGTCCAAGCTGGCGTCGATCGATCCTCCGGATCACGGGAGCACATTCGCAACGTTTGGCGATGGGCGAACCCAGACTCTCCAAGAGCCAGGCAAAATCGGACGGAATTTTCACGGTCGGGTAGTGAATTCGGCACCAGCCGGCACCAGCATGAACGCATCGGGAGGAATTGCCGTGCGAGTCTGGAAGCCGAAACTCCTATTGCTGTCCGTTCTTGTAATGGTCGGCTTAATGTTCGCCATCGCCGTCCGTGCGACGGACGATAGCGGCTCGCCCTTTGCGGTGACAGGTGAAGTCGGAATCATTCCGATCGCCGAAAACTTGCCAGCCATGCCGGAACTTGATGACGCTGATGTTGCCAGCGCACTACAGCTTGTGGCGAGCCAGGCTGAACTTGCCGACATCTTCAAAGCATCGGTTCCGCAGGCCACCACGGCTACTCCCTGGGGTAGCGTTCTGCAGTATGGCTACAACCTCCGGGTGCCGGTCGAAGGGATAGAGACGGCTCCACGGATCTGGCGACAAGCGATCTGCAAAGATGCCGTCATGCTCGACACCACAGAGGTTTTCTCGGAAGTCACCGAGTTGCGCATCACTGTGGATCTCAAGAACCAAGCGGTGATCTCATGGCTCCCCTACACGGTGCAGAGCGCGGAGCCAGGAACAGCCCGACGCGATGAAGCCGCAACCGAGGCCGTTTTTGCCGCCCGTGCGATCGATGTCGAGTCCGGCGAGGTTCTTGCGGCCTATGGAGCCGAGATTCTGGATCCGGCAGTCGCGGACGAAATGTTTGTCGATCTGTGCGGCCCTAGCCGCGAGGACTAACTCAACCGCCGAGGAGGTTCGAAATGACGAAGATCAACGCTAGGGCTGGCGTTGCCAGCGTGCTGGCCATAGGGGCTGCTGCCTACTTAGTGCTCAGTATCGGCGATGCCCTGCGGACACCATCGACAGCCGACGCAGCACACACCGCGTGGGCTGCGCCCGCCAACATCACCTACATCGAAGGTGATTCTTGGTACAACTACGACTTTGACAGTCAGTCGGCTAGTCAATCTAATGTTGACTGGCCCCTGCGCTTCGTCATGTACTGGGAAGCCGAGATTGATTTCGTAAAGCACCGCCTTGACGGCTGCGGCAACGATCCAACCATCAACCCACAACTTTGCGATTCGGGCGGACAAAAGTGGCATCGTCATAACGACGGCGGTGGTATCACATGGGACCAAGATGGAGGAAAGAAGCAGGAGTTGGTGTGTCAGTGGGATCCGCACATGCGCTTCTATGCAAATCCCATCATGGATTACAACTACAACTCAGACTATCGCTTTTACATCTTTGCAACCAACCACGAAGACTACGAACACGGGTGTAGCCCCAACGTCTACTCCAGCACTGAGGCGCACGAAGCAGTTTGGCGGTCTCGCGTCACGGCCGTTAGCAATGCTGGATGGGGCTGGGTAAATCGCCCAGATCTTTCCTATCAGAGCAACTACGAACCCGGGCGATGGTGGACATCGACAGCCTACGTTCAGAGCAACGGGTACGTGAGCTATGTGATTGTGTACGACTAAGTTGGGTGCGCGCGTACCACAGCGGATTCCGCTCCTATCGCAAGTCTTTGCATTGCTGGTGCTGGTCAGCTTCCTGACATCGTGTGGTCCGACGGAGGTTCCAGCCTCCGATGCCCATGTCTTCCCGCTCACGGGCAACGCGCAATGCGGCAGCGTCCTGAATAGCGCTGGCGTGGCCCAGGACTTCAACGTGGATCTGCCGATGCTTCCAAGCGGGGGTAGGTTCGGTCTGTTTCTTGAGTTCGAGGTTCATGGTCTCGTGGAGGAACTGGCCCAAGGTACGATCATTGCGCGACTGAATGACCGACCGGTCCTGATGACCGTTATTCATCCTCGCAACGAGGAGATTCCAGGGACGGTGCGCTGGTTTGCGTCGGGCCTCATAACAGGCCCGACAGGTGGGTTTGAGACGACGGATGCGCTTTCGTTCGCCTATGCAAACCTAGGCCAAAGTTCGGATGCCCAGAGAGGCCGAAACCGGGTGACAGTCGCACTACGAGGCGTTCCGAGCACGTCACACTTCGAGGTACTGGTAAACTGCGATGATTCAGGGATCATCTGGTCCGGACAGCACCCGGTCGGCCCAGCCGATCTGCAGTATTCGACTGATCGCGACGCTGGCAAGGTTGTTATCTCAATCCGGAACCCCAGCGCGGTCATTCCCCCTATCGCACTGAACGCAACATTCGAGTCGCTCAACGTTCTGGGCGAAGTGCTGGAGACGCGTCAGGTGACGGCGCCAAATGGGTCCACGACGATTGACGGCGACTTGCCTACCGAATGGCTGGATGGCGCGGTACGAGCGCGGGTGGATTGGGGAACCGGCTACTCAGCCTCCACACTGTTGAACGATGACCCGAAGCCGCCGCTGATCGTTCGCTTGGCCCAGGGTGTGCCTGTTGGCTCCTGGGGCATTCCGGTCGCTGTCGTCGTCCTCTGGGTGAGTGCATCCACTTTACTCGCGGACCGCAGCGCCCAACCACGCGTAGCAACGAGTGCCCGACGCAAGCGGTGGGCCACGACACGGTTCGTCGTTGTTGGCACGGCACTGGCAGGTGTAACGGCAGCATTTCTCGTGGTAGTCGGAGTCGACCGAGCCTGGCGTGAGGAACATGTGGGCGCGCCTGGACCAACCGTCCCATGGCAGGAACTCCAGAACGTTCCTCGCCTGCCAGAAGATGCCAGTGATCGAATCGCGCGTATCGTGGAGGCGTCCGAGGTCATGCCTGTGGAGGCGACGTGGCAGGTCGAGACTGTGCAGCTCCTCACATCCGGCGGCGCAGAAAGTGGATTCGTTGCTACCGTCCGGCATTCGCCGCCGGCGGTGAAGGCTTTCGAATGGTTCGCTCCAGGGTGCAACCGGGCCGTGCCAGGGAAAACAGCCTCACCGATCCGTGTTCTGGTGGACGCGGATCTTGAGACTATCGTCGGGCTGGTGCCCGTTGATGGATCATGGGAACTGGACGACTGTGACTGATCCGCATGATTCGCCAGCAAACCTAAGCTGGATTATCGCATGCGCTCTTTTGTTGCCCGTCGCTGGCCTTGGTTGGGCCGCTGGGGTCTCGCTGGCCGGCGCTGTGTACATAGCTAGCGGGTGGCCGGAGTCACAGTGGGAAGATGGCTATCCCCACACGGGCGGCACCACCGCGATAACGGCGGTGCTCCTCGGTATCGGTATTCTCATCATCATCCGACGCCTCTTGACGGGGCGCAGAGCGCTAGCCGCGCTCATCGTGGCCGCCGTGTCGGCTGCTGTAGGTTTCGTACAGGGCGTGAATGGCATGGCGCTCTGACTCCGTTCCCCCGACACCGCAAGAGCCCCTCGTCACGCTTTCGATCCCCTTGGCCACCGGGCAGTCAATGCACGGTGGGGACGGGTGTGGGGCGGTCGATGACTTCTGGAGCGGCCGGTGCTTCCGAGCCCATCCCGCGGTAGGGCCACGGATCAAGGGTGGCTATCGCTGTGGCTCATCGCGCGATTGAGCGCAGGGCCGTGTCATTGCCGCCGTGGGGTCATCATCTCTGCCATGCATATGAAGAGAGCGACTCATCGGCTACACAGTCGGAGCAGTGGAACCTTCGGGGCATCAGCGCACCCTCGTGTCACAGGTGAGCTCCGATGTCCATGGACGGATCTTTGATGGATTTTGGATGAACAGACCCCCGTATGGACCGCATGGATGGGATCCGTGGACGGTTCATGGACCCCCGCTTGGCATCGTTTCCTGTATCACCGCGAGGAGCGATGCCCGTGCAACGTCACGAAGTTCCCACCCACCTCAACATCGAGGACAAGGCCTTTGCTGGCCTCACGATGCGTCAGCTGATGGTCGCCATCATCGGCCTGGGGCTCGCTTACGCGGCGATGAGCGAGGCCCCCTTGCCACTTGCGTTGCGCCTCGGCGCCGGCGCAGCGGTGCTTGCGGTCACCGCCACCGTCTCCTTCTGGCGGCCGGCCGGTCGGTCGGTCGAGGACTGGAGCTTTGTCCTCCTCCGCTACGTGAGCATGCCGAGGATCGTCGTCTGGCGCGTGCGGACGTCACCACACACCGAAACGCCTCAAGAGGCGCGGTTCGAAGTGGTCGTCCCGGTGCACACAACAGGAGGGCGCGATGAGCACGAACGGTAACCACGGAAGCGTCCAGGACATGCTGCCCCTGGAAGAGATCAGCAACGGCGTGCTCTGTCTGCGCGGCGGCGACTACCGGGCGGTGATCCAGGCCCAGTCGGTGAACTTCGCCCTCAAAGCCGAGCAAGAGCAGGAGGCGGTGATGGTCGCGTACCGTGCCTTCCTCAACTCTCTCAGCCACCCCGTGCAGCTGCTGGTCCGCGTCCTTCCCACCAACATCGAACCCTACCTCAAGGGGCTCCGCAGCCACGTCACGAGCCACGCCAACAGCGACGCGATCCGGCGGCTGGCACTCGACCACGAACTCTTCGTGCGACGCCTGGCCCGGGAGCGGACGCTCCTCGAGCGGCGGTTCTACCTCGTCGTGCCGTCCGGGCACGGCGACGGCGACGGACACGTCGCGTTCCGCTGGCCGTGGCGGCGCCGGGACCGTGAACAGGACCAACAGCAGCTAGCGGTCGCCGCCGCCCAGCTCGACGCGCGCTGCAACGAAATCAGCCGGGGACTGACGTCCTTCGGTGTCAGCTCGCGGCGGCTACGGAGCGAGGAGCTCGCCGAGCTGTGGACCGCCTGTCTCTGCTCACAGGTCTCCCAGGTTGCGCCATCGCTTACAGCAGGCGCGCGGCCCGTGGTAACCGCACCTCGAAAGGAGGTGGAACACCATGGTTAGCATCCCGCTCCATCGGCGACGGCGTCACTTGCCGTCGGTGGACGACCTCCGCTTTGAGAAGGGGACACGCTCGGCGATCGACCATCTCGCACCGGCCGCGATCGAGGCATCCCGCTCGCACCTCGTCATCGACGGCCGCCACGTTCGCGTCCTCGGGGTGGCCGACTACCCGCGTTACGTCTTCCCTAACTGGCTCGAACGCCTCATCGATTTCGACGAGCCCCTGGACCTGAGCATTCACATCGATCCCCTGGACTCCGCGACAACGGTGCGACGGCTCACGCACAAGCTGGTCGAACTCCAGTCGTCGCGACTCCTCGATGCCCGCAGCGGGAAGATCGCCTCGGCCGAGCGAGAAGTCGCCTACGAGGACGTGGAGAGACTGCGGGATGCGCTTCAGCGAGGCGAGGAACGGGTCTTCTCCGTCAGCATGTACCTCTGCCTGCGGTCGGGTTCGGTCAGCGCCCTCGACGATCTGCACGGACGGGTCGAGACGACGCTCGGCGGGATGATGGCCTCGGCGCGGCCAGCGCTCTTCGAGATGCTTCCGGCCTTTCTCTCATGTGTGCCAGCAGGGCGCGACTATCTCGGGCGGTATCGCAACCTCGACACCACGAGCACGGCGACGATGATCCCGTTCACATCGAGTCACCTCTCGGCGGACTCCGGGATCCTCTACGGGATCAGCGTGCACAACAACTCACTCGTTGTCGCCGATCCGTTCAGTCGCGACCTGGAGAATGCCAACAAGGTCGTCTTCGCGAAGAGCGGTGCGGGAAAGTCGTACGCCTGCAAGGTCGAGGCGTTGCGAGCGCTGATGCGCGGCGTCGACTACTACATCATCGATCCCGAGGACGAGTACGGTCGCATCTGCGAGGCGGTCGGCGGGCAGTACGTCCGGCTCTCCGGTAGCTCGGCGCACCACATCAACCCCTTCGACCTCGCCGAAGGGTCGGACCGGGACGATGAAACCCGGGACGCGCTCACCGAGCGGCTGCTCGCGCTCCAGGGCCTCCTCGGCCTCATGCTCGCCGACCGAAACGAGAGCCTGACGCAACGTGAGCGGGGCGCGCTCGACCGGGCCCTGCTGGAGACCTATCGGAGGATGGGGATTACGCGCGATCCGGCGACCCATGATCGACCGCCGCCACTCCTGCGCGACCTCTACGAGGTGCTCCGGGAGGACGACTCGCTCGGGTTGGCCGACCGACTTGAACGCTACGTCGATGGGAGCCTGGGCGAGGTCTTCTCGTCGCCCACATCGGTTGAGCTCGACCGGCCCTTCGTGGTCTTCAACCTGCGCGGCCTCGAGGCCGAGCTGCGGCCGCTCGGCGTCTATCTCATCGCCGACCACATCTGGCGCGAAGTCCGCCGCAGCCAGAAGCCGCGGATGCTGCTCATCGACGAGGCCTGGTCACTCATCCAGCACGAGGAGGGCGCCAGGTTTCTCTCCTCGATGGCCCGCCAGGCGCGCAAGCACTATCTCGGGCTGACGACCGTGACTCAGGACGTCGCGGATTTCCTGGCGACGGCCGAGGGTCACACCATCCTCGCCAACTCCTCCGTCCAACTCCTCATGCGGCAGGACTCGTCGACGATTGAAGCAGTCACGGACACCTTCCGATTGAGTGCCGGGGAGCGCGAGTTCCTGCTCTCGTGCAGGAAGGGCGAAGGCTTGATGTTCGCGTCGGGCAACCATATCGCGCTTCGCATCGAGGCGAGTCCAGTCGAGCACGAGCTGGCTACCACCGACCCGGCGGAACTGGCTGAACGCGAGCAGGAGGTGCGCCATGCGGCCGGTTGACGTCGAAGGCATCAAGGAGCGCAATCCGATCGAACAGGTCATCGCGGCCCAGGGCGTGAAACTCCTGCAGCGCGGCGGGCGCTTTGTCGGTTGCTGTCCCTTCCACGAGGAGGAGCATCCCAGTCTGGTGGTGTATCCAACCACCCGCAGCTTCTTTTGCTTCGGATGCAGGGCCGCCGGTGACGTCATCGACTTCGTTCGCCGGAAGGAACAGGTGGGCTTTCGGCGGGCGCTGGAGTTGCTGGGGGAGGCTCAGACGCCTGCGCCCGCCACCGTAACCGCGGAGCGGTTGCGACGACCCGAAGCCCCGACACTCACGGTCGACGACCGGCTCATCCTCTCCGCGGCCTGCGACCTCTATCACGAGACCTTGCTCAGGAATGACCATGCGCTCGGCTATCTCGACCAACGTGGCATCGGAATGGCCGTCATCCGTCGCTGCCGACTCGGTTTCAGCGACGGTCAGGCGCTCAGGAGCTTCCTCCGCCGCCACCGTCTGAGCGCCCGGCGCGCCGGCGAGATGGGATTGCTTCGCAAGGACGGGAGCGAAGCCATGGCCGGGCGCGTCGTGATCCCTGAGCTGCGCGCCGGCTCCTGTGCCTGGATGGTCGGCCGTGCCTTGAACGAACGAAGCCTCAAGTACCTAGGCCTCTCACTGCCCAAACCGATCCTGGGATACGAAGGCGTTCGGGGACGAGACCGCGTGTTCGTCACCGAAGGGGCTTTCGACTATCTGGCAGGAGTGGGTTGGGGACTCCCGATTTGCGCCCTCCTCGGTACCCACGTTCGCGCCGGGCGGCTCCGGTTCCTGGAACCGGCGCCCGAGGTAGTGGTCATCTTCGACAACGACGGCGAGGGACGACGGGCGGCAGCCGACCTTGCTGAAGATTTGGACGGCAGGGCACGGATCCTGACGCTCCCAGAGGGCGTGAAAGATCTGGCCGAACTCGCGGCCAACCCTGGCGGACGGGAGACGTTCTTCGAGCTGATTGGCGACCTGGGGACGAACCGGGCGGAGGTGGATCATGCGCCCCGCGCCTGAGCTATCCCCCGTCCTCTACGAACTCTTCCCATCCCGCTGGGACGACCAACCCGTGAACCGGGCGCGCACGGTCTTCGCTGGTCTCGCGGGCGAGCAGGACTTCGGGGTGGAGTTTGCTGCCTCGGGCGGGAGCCTTCGCTTCTTCCTGCGCGCCGTCTCCCCCGCGCGTGCTGCCTCCGTGCTCGGCCAGGTGCGGGCGGCGCATCCCCAGGCGGACTTCGAGCCGATTCCTGTCCAGGATCATCCCCACCTCGACCCCCTGAGCGCCGCCTCGCACGAGGCCGCGATCTCGCTGGAGCTTCGGCTATCGCGAGATTCGGCCTTCCCGCTGGACATCGACCCCCGGCATGGCGAGCCGCTGGCAGGTGTGCTCGCTGCCGCTGTTTCGAGTGCAGGTCGCGACGTCCGTGTCATTGGTCAGGTCCTCGTCGGCGATCCCCCGCGGGCGCGCTGGGCCCCGGGCGTCCAGGCCCGCGCGGTGCGCCCGTCGGTCCGCAGCCTGCCGATGCAACGCCCCGAAACCAGCACGGCGAGTCTTCTCCTGTTCGTCGCCCTCGCGGGGGCGGGCGCGATTGGGATGCAGGGCTACGCCTGGCTGCAGGAGGGGCAGTACCTGCCACTGCTTGCCGCCGGGATCGTCGCACTGATCGGCCTTCCGGTTGGCGCCGTCGTATGGTTGCGGTACACGTCCGGCCGGGAACCCCTGACGCCGGTCCTCGCGGAACAGAAGCTCGCCTTCCCAGCGTTCACCGCCTGTGTACGGCTGACCGTGATCGGGCGGAGCGATGACGCTGAGCTCCTCGAACAAGAGTGCCGTCGCGTTGCCGCGGCCTACGAAGCCTTCGACCATCCCAGCGGCAATGGCCTCCGTGGACACCGCCGCCGCTACACCGTCTCTCTTCCGAGCGACCACCGTGGAGGATGGCTCCGCCGCCCAACGATCCTCAACGCCGCCGAGCTTTCCGCCCTCTGGCATCTGCCCGACCCGTCGGCTGGCTTGCCGATGGCGACGAAGCCCGGTGGCCGTCGCTTCCTGCCGGCGGACGATGCCACCGCGCGAGGCGGCCGTGTCGGTGTCTCCCGCCACCACGGGCAGAGCGTTCCCGTCCATTTTCCGCAGGGCGCGCTCTACCGGAACCATCTCATCGTCGCGAAGACACGACGCGGGAAATCGACGCTCCTCCAGCACGTCGCCGCCCACCTCATGCGACAGGTCGCCTCGGGACGAGAACGCGTCCTGCTCGTCGTCATCGACCCACACCAGGACCTCGCCGAGAGCGTTCTCTCGGTCGTTCCGCCCGGGTTAGACGACCGCATTGCCTACCTCGACCTCACCGACCGGCGTCGACCCGTCGGCCTCAACCTCCTCGACGTCGCGCTCTTCCCGAACCGGGATCGCACCACCGAGAACATCGTGTCCATGCTGCACCGGACCTGGCCGGATAACTGGGGCCCTCGCATGGAGGGCGCACTGCGGGCTGCGCTGCTCGCCCTCCACCAGGCGAACCAGGTCCGCCGCCGGGAGCAGCAGTACACGTTGCTCGACGTGGTCCCGGTGCTCATGAGTCCCGAGTTCCGTGAGCGGGTGATGTCGCAGGTGCCCGACCAGGCGCTCTGGGCCTGGTGGCGCAACAACTACGACAACCTCGGGCGACCGTTCCAGCTCCAGATCGCCGCCCCCGTGACCACGAAAGTGGGCAGGTTCGAGGTGACTGAGGCGGCACGGCTCACGCTCGGCCAGGCCCAGTCGACCATCGATCCGCGATCGCTCCTCCATGACGGCGGCGTCCTCGTCGTCAACACAGCAGTGGGCGTCCTCGGCGAGGGTGGCTCCGCGCTGATTGGCGCAACGCTCCTCAATCTGCTCAGCTCGGTCGTCGAGGACCAGGTCGATCTGCCGGCCGCCGAGCGCAGCCGGATGGTCGCGCTGATCGACGAGTCGAGCACGCTTGGTGGCGCCGACTACCCGCGCATGATGAGCGAGCTCGGCAAGTACGGCGCCGCATTCGTCCTTGTGACCCAGTCCCTTGCGAAGCTCGACGCGATCGACACGGAGCTTCGCCCGACTGTCTTCGCCAATCTGGACAGCCTCACGGTGTTCCAGGTCAGCGCCGAAGATGCACGCTACCTGGCGCCCGAGCTGGGCCACGACCTCGAGGTCGATGACCTGGTCTCTCTCGATGACTACGAGTGCTACGCCCGCTGGTCGTCCGGTGGACATCGTCACCCGGCCTTCTCCCTGCGGCTCGACCCGCCCGCTCCGGTGGACCCCGCGCGGGTGGCCGCAATCGCCGCGCGCTCCGCAGCGAGGTTTGGGCGCGCCCGAGCAGATGTGGCGCGACAGATCGACCGCGTGCTGACCTCGCGAGCCGAATCCACGGGCAAGAAGGTTCCCGCCGAAGTCGTGAAGGCGATCGGTGGTGGGGCGCAGGACGGCGAGCCAGCGAATGTGCAGGTGAAGCGGACCACGGACCCGCCGCCCATGGCCCGGAACGAGAACCGAGATCAACGGAAGTCGCAGGGTCCGAAGGAGTCGAAGGGATGACGCACGAACCCACGCTTGCCGCCGATATCTTCAACTGGCTCGCGCGGCTGCCGTTCCTCGCGGCCGAGGACCTGGCGCTTCTCACTGGCCAACCTTCGTCCGACGTTGAAGCCGCGCTGCGTGAGATGGACCGGGACGGTCAGGTCGAGTGGGTGACACCGTCATCGCCGGAGCTGGACACTTCACGCCTTTACGTCCTCACGGAGCCGGCCAGGCTGCACGTCGCAGCCGACCAACGATGGCAGAACAGCGGGGAATGCGCGCTGCCCGTAACGCACGGCGACGTGATCCGCCGACTCGCGAGCATCGAGGCGACCGTCGCGCTGAATGCGTTCGCCACGAACCTCGTCGTCACGCAGCGGAGAATCGCGGACCGAGGCGTCGGGGACCTCTGGTCAACGGCTGTGGCTAGGCGGCGGGATGCGTGGTGGCCCCCAGGGACGCATGGCTTCGGCTTCTTGCAGTGCGGAGACACCGCCGCGCCGTTCTTCGTGGTCGTCGACCGTGCTGGAGCGCCCCCCGCCCACCGCTCCGCCATGGTCGCTGCCTGGTATCGCTTCCGCGACGGCGGACAAGTGTGGGGGCCAGACAGCTTGCCGCCGATCCTCCTGCTGTGTCCGGGCGCTGACCAGGAGCAACAGTGGGAGCGGGCGGTCATCGCCTCAGCCGAACACCGAGGCGTGGTGCCGCTGGACGTCTTGCTCGCCGACCGGTCTGCGCCGTTCGAGGGGCTAGTGGGCCCGATCTGGAGGCGCCCCGGACGGAGCAATCGATCGCCTCTGGACACGTTCCTACCGTGGTTGCCAAGCCCGGCGAACCCTGCCCTCCGGGTTCACGCACCGCCTCCGAGCGAACGGCCTACGGACCGGCTCCATGGCTGGGCACAGGCCACGGTTGTCCGCTCGCAAGGCGTGCCAACGCTCGATCGCATCGCGGCGCTGTCCCTGACAACCTCGTCGATTGAGAAACGTTTGATCGACTGTCTTGGGCGACATCCCCTGCTGACCGAGGCGGAGCTGGCGAGCGTCCTGCAGATCGAACCACGTCTCGCGAAGCATGCCGTCGCCCATGCGGAGAAGTCTGGACTCATCGTCCGGTTCGACGCCGGCCACGGCCACCATTCGGGCCTTTGCCTCGCTGTCACCGCGATGCGAATGATGAGCGTGCGCGACGGCGTGCCTGCCCGTCGTTACGCCCGGCATGCGCCTGTTACGGCGATGCCGTCCGCCAGCCGCGATCACCTTCCCACACTCCTCCTCCAGTACGAGCACACCATCGGAGTCAATAGTTTCTTCGCCGGCTGGCCCCAGCACACCAACGCGACCAGGCCACGATTGGTCGCGTGGCTCAACGCCGCGGAGTCGGCGGTTCGCGTTGAAGTACCGGGCGGACGCTGCTCCGTCCGACCGGATGGCTCAGGACAGGTGTTCTTCGACGGGCGGCCGTGGCCGTTCATGCTTGAGTGGGACCGCGGTACGGAGCGTCTCCCGGTCGTGGCGGCCAAGCTTGCGCGCTACGCGATCTTCTATGGCAGCTCCGGTGAGGACGCTCCCGCCCTCTTGTTCGTGACGACCACACCGCACCGGGAAGCGCTGGTGCGCCGCGTCGCCGAGGCTACCCTCGGGAAGCGCAACCATCGACTCCTGACTACCACGGCTTCACTTGTCGAGCGGCTCGGCCCCGCGTCAGCGATCTGGCGGGATGGGACCGAGGGAGCACGCACGTGTTGGCCACAGCCTGTGCCCGATCCGAACACACCCGCAGGAGATGAGGAATGACTGACGCCCTGAACAACCACCAATTCACCGACCTGGCCGCGGATCTCCTCACGGTCCCGGAGACGGCGCGGATCCTCCGGATCTCCCGCAACCTCGCCTACGAGCTTGTCGCCCGCAACGAGATCCCAGCCATCCGCCTGGGGCGGGTGATCCGAGTCTCCAGATATTCGCTTAACGAATGGATCGCCTCCCAGGCGGCGCAACGCGCCGAACAAGGGACGCTATCCTCGCCCCATGGATAGTCGACGCCCGACAGGAACGCTCCTCGCCAAGGGCGAGAACGCTCGGCATGAGCCGAAGTGGCTCATCCGGATCGACTATGGCCGGAAGCCGAACGGGAGCCGTGACCGGCGTGCGGTTGCCTTCACGGGGAGCAGGAAGGGCGCGGAGCGGAAGCTGACCGAACTCCTCGCCCAGCGGGATGCCGGCCTCACGCCGTCGCCCGAGAAGACAACCGTTGCAGAGTGGTTCCGCGACTGGCTCAAGCTCCATACGGCCGAAGGGCATCTCAGCGACAGCGGACAGGAGCGCTACGACGGCATCATCGAGCACCACATCATCCCCCAACTCGGGACGATGACGGTGAAGCAGGTCCGAGGTCAGCACATCACGCAGCTGAAGACTCAATGGCTGGAGACGCTGAAGCCCGCCACGGTCTACAAGCACCTGGTCGTCCTGCGTCAAGCGTTCGAGGCAGCGGTCGCCGCCAACCTCATCGTCCGCAACCCCGCGGACGCGGTTCAGAACCCTTCCGTCGTGCGGGGACGCCGGGAGCAGCGCGCACTCACCGAGGCTGAGATCCGCAAGCTCCTGGACGCGGCGGTGGGAACCCGCTTCGACCATCCGATCCGGTTCACGCTGGCGACGGGAGTGCGCGAAGGGGAGTTGCTCAGTCTGCTCTGGAGCGATGTCGACCTCAAGCGCCGCGTCATCAATCTGCGCGGGACCAAGAGCGCCAACAGCCGGCGCTCGATCGAGATCTCGAAAGTGATTGTGGATCTGCTTGAAGCGCACCGGACGGCCCAGAAAGAGGCCCGACTCAAGCTGGGGCCAGCCCGGCCAAACGCGGACCTCGTCTTCCCCTCGACTGTCGGCACGCGCTGGGCGCGCAGGGCCTTCTACCGCGATTACAAGAAGGTGGTCGACGCGACGAAGGATCTCGAACGGCCCGACGAGGTCAAGTGGCACACGCTTCGCCACACGGCGGCGAGCCTCTGGATCATGCGGGGAGCGGACGTCTTCACGGTTTCGCGCCGCCTCGGTCATGCGTCGGCAGCGTTCACAATGGATACCTATGCGCACCTGTTCAAGGGTCAGCAGAAGGTCGCCGCGCAGGCCCTCGACGGGCTCCTTCGCCGCGCCTGAGACACCCCTTCGGGGCGTCGGTTCGTCTCACCCTGGTCCGCTAGGCCCTCGCAGCACCCATCCGGTGGGTCACCGTACCGCCGATTTGGGACACCGTTTGGGACACTATGCTAAGGTGCCTGAGCATTTGCGGGAGGTTTAGGAGGTACGTTATGGCTCCCGCAGGTTCGAAAAAGTGGTAGCGCGTAGGGGATTCGAACCCCTGATCTCCGCCTTGAAAGGGCGGCGTCCTAGGCCTCTAGACGAACGCGCCGCAGACGTTCAGGGTAGCATGCGCGGTTCGTTAGCGGCCAACACCCAAAGGTCGCAAATCACAGCCCGCCGTTGAAGTCGGCGAACGAAAAGTAACTGTTGAGACCCGTGAGGCGGCCGGTGATGAGGAGGATGCCGACGGCGACGAAAATGAGCCCCGCGCCGAGTTCGAACCAGCCGGAGTAGCGCTGGATTCGGCGGAGGACGACGGTCGCATCGGAGAGGGCAAGGCCCGCGATGAGGAACGGGATGCTCAGGCCAGCGGAGTACGCGACGAGCAGGTACGTACCGCGGAAGGCCTGCTCGGAATCGGCAGCGAGGACGAG